>WNFP01000028.1_pt1 | contig 144809 bp, 137 predicted proteins | sample 5400201 | NCBI WGS metagenome assembly WNFP01 (sample SAMN13153355, study PRJNA577476) | soil metagenome | isolation source: 115 cm saprolite under Madrone tree | place: USA:California | collected 2016-06-14
CAGCCAGGTGCGCCGGCTCAGCGAAGCGGGAAAAAAACAGATGGCAGCACAGATCATGGACGTCACGCCCGAGGCGATCGAGCAGGCCCTTCGATCGGCCGGCGTGCGCAGGATGATCCATGGCCATACGCATCGGCCGGATCGGCATCGGCTGGAGCTGGACGGCCACAGGGCCGAGCGCTGGGTGCTGCCGGACTGGGACCTGGACGTCGATCCGCCGCGCGGAGGCTACCTGCAGGTGAGCGGCGATGAGCTGGCGATGATCGACTTCTCCTGACGCGTGCCCTCACCCCCGGCCCCTCTCCCGCGAGCGGGAGAGGGGAGAACTCTGCGACTTCTTGCTCCCCGCCCGCAGCCGCTTCGGTTCGACAATGGCCGCGCAGATTCCCAGCAGCAGCTCCACTTCGCCTGAGCTGGGGCCGGCCCGGGCCAACAAGCTTCGAAGGCGCGCCATCGAGTGTTTGGGCTGCTGCGGATCGTGAAATCCGATCGCGGTCAAGGCCTGCTCGATCGCGATAAATAGTCTTTCGACGCTTTCAACCGGAGCGCCGCCCAACTGCGCGGGCGCAGGCGCATCGTGCGGCGCGCTCAGCGCGCAGCGCATTTCGTACGCGGTGACCTGCACGGCCTGCGCCAGGTTCAGCGAGTCGAACCGGGCGTCGGCCGGAATCGCGCAGCTGTAGTGACAACGCAGCACGTCGCGGTTGGTCAGGCCGCTGCGCTCCGTGCCGAACACGAAGGCCACCGGCCCGCTGCCTTGCTGCAGCCAACCCGCGGCCTGCAGCGCCGCCTCGCGCAGCCGCTGGTGCGGCGGGCCGAATTCGCGCGCATGGCCGGTCATCGCGAACGCCAGACTCACCCCCTCGAGCGCATCGATCAGGTCCGGATGCGAGCGCGAGTCCTGCAGGACCTGGACCGCGTTGGCCGCCAGCGCGACGGCCTCGCCCGAGGCCCGATAGCTGCTGTCTCTTGGCGCCACCACTGAAAGGCCGCAGAACCCCATGGTGCGGATCGCGCGCGCCGCCGCGCCGATGTTGCCGCAATGGCTCGGCTCCACCAGCACGAAGCGCACCCGGGTTCGATCCAGCGCGGCCGCCTCCGCTGCAACGTCTCCGGTATCTATAGAATCGGGCGCTTGCATAGTCTGCGGTTTCCTCTCGATGCATCCGATGCTGAACACCGCCGTGAAGGCGGCGCGCAAAGCCGGTTCGATCATCAACCGAGCGAGCCTGGATCTTGACCTGGTCCGCGTTTCAAGCAAGGGCCGCAGCGACTTCGTCACCGAAGTCGATCGGGCCGCGGAGCAGGCCATCATTTCGACGTTGACGACAGCCTACCCGAATCACTCGATCCTGGCCGAGGAGTCGGGCGCAAGCGGACCCGGAGGCGACGCGGACTACCTTTGGATCATCGATCCGCTCGACGGCACCACCAATTTCATTCACGGCTTTCCCCAGTACGCCGTGTCGATCGGCCTGAGGCATGGCGGCCACATCACGCAGGCCGTCGTGTACGACCCGACCCGCAACGAGCTTTTTACGGCCACGCGCGGGCGCGGCGCCTTTCTGAACGACCACCGGCTGCGCGTGTCCAAGCGCGATCAGTTGGAGGATTGCCTGATCGGAACCGGTTTTCCGTTTCGCAGGCTCGACGATCTCGACGAGTATGTCGAAGTTTTCACGCGCGTGACCAAGAACACCGCGGGGGTGCGCAGAGCCGGTGCGGCCTCGCTCGACCTCGCGTACGTGGCGGCCAGCCGCCTGGACGGGTTCTGGGAGTTCGGGCTGTCTCCCTGGGACATCGCGGCCGGGAGCCTGCTGATCATCGAGGCCGGCGGCTTGATCGCCGATCTGCATGGCGACGGAGATTATCTGGAAACGGGAGACGTCGTGTGCGGAGCACCGAAGATCTTCCCAAAGCTGCACGCGCTGATGCAGGGCACGCCGCAATCGGTGCGACGCCGTTCGTCGTCTTGAACGAGCCGCTCACGCCATGTTCGCATCGACGCCCAAGCGCCTGCTGAACCGCCCGCGCCTGATGCACGCGCTGGTCGCGCTGGCCGCGGCGTCCTTGATTGTCGCTGCCGTTGTCATACAGAAGGTGGACGGGCTCGAACCGTGTCCGCTGTGCATTCTGCAGCGCTACGCGTTCACCTTCGTCGCCGCCCTTGCGGCACTGGCGGCAGCGCTGCCCGGCCGCGCCTCGACCGCGTCCGCGCTGCTGGCCCTGGTGTCGTCGCTGGCCGGCGCGGCAGTCGCCGCCTGGCACGTGCGCCTGCAGCTGTTTCCGCCGGAGGAATCCTCGTGCGGGCCGAGCCTGCAGTACCTGCTGAGCAACCTGCCGCTGGGACGCGCGCTGCCCCGGATCTTTCAGGGCTACGGCGACTGCACCCGGATCGACTGGACCTTCCTGAAGTTGTCGATGCCGGCCTGGTCCTTCCTGTGGCTCATCGCGCTGGGCGGCATGCTGGTGTTCGCGCTGCGCCGCCCCAGGTAGGCGCAGCGCGGTCACGGACGGTCGGCGGGCCAAGGCCCTGGCGTGTCACGCCTGGAAAACGACCTCGAATGACGTCCCGCCACTGGTCCGGCTGACTTCCAGCCGGGCAGCCAGTTGCTCGGCCAGCGTACAGATAAGCTGCATCCCCAGCGTGTCGGAGTGCCGGATATCCAGGTCCACCGGCAGACCCACGCCGTCGTCCTTCACCGCCAGCCTGACACGCCCGGCGGCCGTTTCCTCGAGCTCCACACGTACCGTGCCAAGCCGCTGCTGAGGGAACGCGTGCTTGAGCGCGTTGGTAATCAACTCGTTCAGGATCAGGCCGCACGGGATCGCCTTGTCTACCGCAAGCGCCACCTCCCCGACCTCGACTTCGAGCTTGACCGCCCCGGGCGACACCCCGGCCGCGTGAAATACGTCGCCAGCCAAGCCCTTCGCATACTGCGAGAACGGCACGCGCGAGTAGTCGCGCGACTGGTACAGCTTCTCGTGAATCAGGGCGATCGCCTGTACACGACTCTGGCACTCCTGCAGCGCATGCCGCGAAGAACCTGGCTCGAGCTTGCGCATCTGCATATTGATCAGGCTCGAAATCACCTGAAGATTGTTCTTCACGCGATGGTGAATCTCCTGTAGCAGCGTCTCCTTCTCCCTCAAGGCATCGCGAAGTTGAGTCGTGCGCTGTTCGACCACGCGCTGGATCGCCGCCGCGCGTTCCGTCATCAGCAGGACCATCATCTCCAGCACGCTGGCGAAGAGCAGCCCGACCGTGAGGACCGTCCAGGCTTGCCAGTTGCGGTGAACGATCGCGTAGTCGGCAGAGGGAGTAAAGCGGATCGACCATTGGTGATCGCCCACGGCCGTGGTCACGACCCGGCCCCAGGGCAAGCTGGTGCCGCGAGCGCGGCGCTCGTACAGCAACCGCTCGCTCGGCGGGGCCGTATCGTCGGTGACGGTCACGTCGATATGCGCCGATTCTTCGGCAAACAGTGCTGCTCGTACCAGGTCGCCGATACGGTACACCCCGAGCACGTAGCCGCGCAGCGCAGACCGTCGTTGTGCAATCGTGCTGTGAGGCAGCTGGCGGTCGTACACAGGCACCAGCACGAGAATGCCGAACTGCCCCCCACGTTCCTGCACCAGCGTCAGGCGCCCGCTCGCAGCCGGGAGCGCCGAATCACGCGCGCGGTCCATGACCTCCCGCCGGCTGGGCAGCGAAGTCAGGTCGAAGCCCAGGGCGGTCTCGTTGCCGGTGTGGGGCTCCATGAACAATACCGGCACGTATTCGGCGCGGGTCGGCGCCGGAACCATCCGACCATCCGGGCCCCGGTCGGTGATCGCGAACGCCGGGTAGCCTTCGCGACGCACCGCCTCCTCGAGGCTGGCCCGCTGGGCCTGAGGCACAACCGGGGCCCATTCGAGCGCCTGAACCCCCGGGTGCCGCATCTGAAGAGGCCCGGCGAAAGCGGCGAAGCTCGCGCGGTCCAGCGGTCCGGCGCTGACGTAAAGGTCGTGAAGCGCGGTGACCGCTTCGAGATGTCCCTCGACGTCGTTGACGAACTCCCGGCCCAGCGTGTCCGCCGCGCGTTCGAACTCGGCGCGGATTCCCTGTTGCTCCCGACCGCTGATATAGACATACAGCACGACGGCGAGCGACAGCGCCACCGCGGTGGACCATGTCAGCGCCGCGCGGCCCGCGCGCCAGCGATCTCGCGGGAGCACCAGCCAGGCGAGCAGCAGCGGCGCCATGACCGTCACGCCGATCGTGTCTCCGACCCACCACGTGAACCAGCTGAACGGGATATCCGGACCGGAAACCAGGCCCCACGCATACAGACAGACCAGCCCGACGGTTGCGCTGATCAGACAACTGACAGGGCCGCCCAGCGCGAGGAACTTCGCGATCTCCCTCTCGGTTTGAAGAACGATCGTCGATCCGACATAGCGTCGTATCAGCGCGGCGCCGCAGACGGCCTGCAGCGTTCCGCCGCAGGCGATGGCCAGAGGCAAAGCCAGGGACTTGAGCGCCGCCCCGGAGCTCGAGGTATCGTAGCCTGTCAGGATGTTGACGAAGAAGTGACCGAGCAGTATCCCGGGCCATACCCGGTAGCCCAACAGCAGGATCGCCACCAGTGCGACACCGGCTGCGGGCCAGACCGCCGTCGCGTAGCCGGGCGGAATGGCCAGGATCAGGGCGAGGCGACCGGTGACGTAATAGGCAAGCGCAACGCCCGCAGTGTAGGCGATGGTCTTGAACACGCCTGGATGGGCGGACAGCCGAAAAACTAGAGGGCGAAATAGAACGTCGCACCTCGGGCCGGAGCCCCTTCGGCCCAGATCCGACCGCCGTGCCGGTTGATGGCACGTTGAGCGATGGCCAATCCAAGGCCATTGCCCTCGAACTGACCGGCTGAATCGAGACGCTGGAAGGCGACGAAAAGCTTCTCCGCTTCCTTCATGTCGAAGCCCGCTCCGTTGTCCCGAACGAAGAAGACCTTGGAGCCATCTCGGTCGAAGGCGCCGAACTCGATCCGTGCATGCTCGACCTCCCCGGTGAATTTCCAGGCGTTGCCCAGAAGATTTTCGAGCACGATCCGCAGCAAGGACGCGTCGGCGTCGACCCGGACGTCTCTTTCGATGACGACCTTGACCTCACGCTGCGGGGTGCTTTCCCGCAATTGAGCCACGACGCCCATAGCGATCCGGGACAGATCGATCGTGTCTCTGCGCGCTTCAGTCTTCGACACCTGCGACAGCAGCAACAGGTCGTCGATCGACAACACCAAAAGATTGTCGATCACCTGTCTCATCCGCCCGGCGGCCTCGCGAACCTGCCTGAGCGTCCTGAGCCCTTGCGGACCCAGATTGGCCGCGTGGTCCTCGATCAGCGATTGGCTCAGACCATCGATTCCCCGTAGCGGGCCGCGCAAGTCCCGGGCGACGCTGCAGGTGAAATTCTCCAGTTCCCGGTTTGCGGCCTCCAGATCCGCGATATGTTCGGCCATGCGCTTTTCGCGCTCACTCTCGCCGAGACGCCATCCGGCCAGGGCTTCGGCAACCAGGTTCAGGTAGCTCACCTTCGGCCCGGCTTCCTCCGCAGCCTCCGCATCGTCGGCGCAGCGCATCCTGGTCGCGAGCCAGCGCTGGCGCTCGTGCAGGCGAGCGTTGATCTCGCGCCGATGCAGGGCGATCTCGATCGCGCACCGCAGCTGCGGCGGGGAAAAAGGCTTCACCAGGTAGCCGACCGGCTCGGTCTGCATCGCCCGGCGCAAGGTTTCGTCGTCGGAATGCGCGGTCAGGTAAATAACCGCTATATCGTGCTCCTGGCGGATCGAAGAGGCGGCCCGGATGCCGTCGATCGCTCCGGGCAGTCGTATGTCCATCAGAACCACGTCCGGCTGCAGCTCGCGCGCGCTCTCAACCGCCTCTTCGCCGGTCGCGACGGTCGCCGGGACCGCGTAGCCGAGCTCCCTCAGGGCGCTCGCGAGGTCGTGGGCCACGATTCTTTCGTCCTCGACGACCAAAATCCGGGCAGGCGTCTCGCCCGAAGCCTCAACCGAGGCCTGAGACTGAACCGGACTCACCGCGCAGTCCTCCAGTGGCCGCACCAAATTGGAAGCCCGGTGGACTGTATCGTATCGGTCGAATTCCTTCAATGAAAAGTGCCCAGTGTCCATGACGCCAACGGACCGCGCCGATGAGATGGCCGGCGCGGCCGAATTGTCCGGCCACACGCCGATGATGCAGCAGTCGGGGCAAGAACGAGCCCATGTGCTTGATCTGAGGGATCGAACGCCGGCGCGCTGTCTAATAGCTTTGCGTGGATACGCCGTCAAGCCCTTGATTCACTGCGAGGGCGCAGCGACCCTTCCGAATTGCAATCGCCGCCTTCGTCGCTAATTAGAAAGTATTGGTGAAGTTGGGATAAGGAATAGGTATAGGAGGAGCAGGAGGGGGAGCAGGACGGGAAGGATTACTAGTGCCACCAGCGACCTCAGCTAGCTCGATTTCGTCGAGCTCGATCAAGGCGTCAGATTCAATTGTCTTTGAGTCCACGGCATTTTTCCATTGAAATTGAGCTGAAAAGGGCGATTCGGATGAACGAACTGTGCGCCGCGCTGACCGTTGGCGAAAGTGCCGAAAGTCATCCTGCTGTGGCGTTGAATCCCGGCTCCTGGACCGGCGTCGGAACGTACTCAGATCCCGGAAATCAGAAAATCAAGCGCCGCGATGATCGCCGGGCGATCGGCCGAGGCATCGGCCACCACCGGCCCGAGCTCGCGGGCTGTAACGCCAGCGAACTGGGGAGTGATCATCAGATAGTTCTTCCCTTCTACTCGGATCGCTGGCGTAAGCGTTTGCATTGATCGCGAACGGCCTGGGCCCGCAGTCGCGAGCGGCACGACGACGCGTGTCGCCAGTGGATCGAGCAGATCCGACTGGATGTCGAGGAGCAAGGGGAACCGTGCCCGCGTCGCCGCATTCTTGTTCCGGTACACGGAGAACTGTGGCATCAGAAGCTGCGTAGAGAGTCGCCGAACGTGCCGCGTTTTTCGACGTCGCGGTTGTAGGCCTCGATGCTGTCACCGTTCGTTACCAGCCATTCCTTGCGCCGCCGCTGCCGCAGCTGATCTTCGAGAGCGGACTCCAGCGTCGCCGACAAATTGATCTCGTGACTGCGGGCAGCCTCCAGCACGTCCGCCGAGATCGACACGTTGACCGCCTTCTTCGCGCGCTGTGGGGACGTCATGCTTTGGGGGATTCGCGTGTGGTGCGCATCGGATATGCGCATTGTACGTGCGCGCCAATACCTCGCTGGCCGGCGGTTGTGACGCCCACTTGCGCAATGCCGATTCGCCCCCGGCGCCGGGCCAGTCCGAAGCCGGAATACGTCGCAACGGTACTTGCTGGTCAACGTATAGTTTCGCCACCGTCGAAACATAGCGCATAGCGGCAAGCGGAGCCATCGGCCGTTGGACAAAAAACGTAGCGAAATCAACGGCTTAACCCACACGCCGATGATGCAGCAGTACTTGCGCATCAAGGCGCAGCACGAGGATCACCTGCTGTTTTACCGGATGGGTGATTTTTACGAACTCTTCTACCGCGATGCCGAGCGGGGGGCCCGCCTCTTGGACCTGACGCTCACCTCGCGCGGGGCTTCGGCCGGGGCACCCGTGCCGATGGCCGGCGTTCCGGCAGTCAGCGTCGAGCAGTACCTGGCGCGCCTGGTCAGGCTGGGCGAGTCGGTTGCGATCTGCGAGCAGGTCGGCGACCCGGCCACATCCCAGGGGCCGGTCGAGCGCCAGGTCGTGCGCATCGTCACGCCCGGCACGCTGACCGACAGCTCGCTGCTCAGCCCGAAGGCCGACTCGTCGCTGGCGGCGGTCGCGCTGCACGCGGGCCGGCGCGGCCAGCCGACCCGGGTCGGGATCGCCTGGTTGGTGCTGGCCAGCGGCGACCTGCGCGCGACTGAAACGTCGGTCGATGCGCTCGCCGCAGAACTGGCGCGCATCGAGCCGGCCGAAGTGCTGGTGGCCGAATCGGCCCGCGACGCCGTCGCGGGCAGCGCGTGCGTGCGGACCTTGAACGAGTGGCATTTCGACTCCGCACTGGGCGAGCAGCGACTGCGCGAGGCGCTCGGCGTTTCTCACCTGGATGCCTACGGCATTGCCGGGCGCGCGGCGGCGCTGGCCGCCTGCGCGGCGCTGCTGGGGTACGCCGAGCAGACCCAGAAACAGCGCCTGAGCCACATCACGACACTGCGCTTCGAATCCGAGTCCGACACGATCGGCCTGGATCCGGCAACCCGCCGCAACCTGGAATTGACCGAAGCGCTGCATGACCCCCAGGGGCCGTGCCTGCTGTCGGTGCTGGACCGGTGCCGGAGCGGCATGGGAAGCCGGCGGCTGCGCCTGTGGCTGAATCAGCCGCTGCGCGATCGCGGCAATGCCGAGGCGCGCCATCGGGTCATCGAAACGCTGCTCGAATCGGTGCAGGCCGCCGCGGCCGTGCGCGAGGCGCTCGCAAGACTTCCGGATCTGGATCGGATCGCCAGTCGCATCGCGCTCAAATCCGCGCGGCCGCGCGAGCTGGCTGCGCTGCGCGATGCACTGGCCCCGATTGCCCGGATCGGGGGCGCCGCCAGCTCGCTGGAGGCGCCGCTCGCGGCCCGGCTCGCGGCCTGCATGCTGCTGCCGCCAGCCCTGGCCGAGGAGTTGGGGCGCGGGTTGATGCTGGAGCCAGCCGTTTCGCCGCGCGATGGCGACGTGATCCAGGCTGGATATGACGCGGAGCTCGATGAGCTGCGCGCGCTGCGCGATCACACGGGCCAGTTCCTGGTCGACCTGGAGACGCGGGAACGCTCGCGCACGGGTATCGCGAATTTGCGCGTCGAATACAACCGGGTACACGGCTTCTACATCGAGGTCACGCACGGCCAGGCGGACAAGGTTCCAGACGACTACCGGCGGCGCCAGACGCTGAAGAACGCCGAGCGCTACATCACGCCCGAGCTGAAAAGCTTCGAGGACCGGGCGCTGTCGGCCCAGGAGCGTGCCCGGGCGCGCGAGCGGCAACTGTACGACGCGCTGCTCGCGAGCCTGCTCGAGCACGTGCCCCCGGTGCTGCGTGCCGCGGACGCGCTGGCCTCGCTCGATGCGCTCGCAGCACTTGCCGAGCATGCCGCTGGCGCGAGCTGGATCCGCCCGCAGCTCAGCGCCGAGCCCGGACTGCAGATCGAAGGCGCGCGCCACCCGGTCGTCGAACGCAGCCTGGAAGTGTACGTTCCGAACGACTGCCGGCTCGATTCGAACCGCCGGATGCTGATCGTGACCGGCCCGAACATGGGCGGCAAGTCGACGTTCATGCGATCGGTCGCCCTGGTCGTACTGCTCGCCTACTGCGGAAGCTTCGTGCCGGCGGTCAGCGCGCGGATCGGGCCGGTCGATCGCATCCTGACACGCATCGGCGCCAGCGACGATCTGGCGCGCGGCGCCTCCACGTTCATGGTCGAGATGACCGAGGCGGCCTCGATCCTGAACGCGGCCGGCGAGCAAAGCCTGGTGCTGATGGACGAGATCGGGCGCGGTACGTCGACCTTCGACGGTCTGGCGCTGGCGGCGGCGATCGCGCATGAACTGGCGGTTCGCAACCGCTGTCTGACGCTGTTCGCGACCCACTATTTCGAGCTGACCCAGCTCGCGCAGCGCCTGCCGCAGGTTGCCAACGTTCATGTCGCGGCCGCCGAAGCCAGCGGCAAGGTCGTATTCCTGCACCAGGTCCGCGAAGGACCCGCCAGCCAGAGCTACGGGCTGGCAGTGGCCGCACTCGCAGGCGTGCCCGGCGCCGTGCTGCGGCGAGCTCGCCAGCTGCTGGTGCAGCTCGAACACAGGGCGATGGCGGGCGGCGATCAGCTCGATCTGTTTCAGCCAGTCCAGCATCAGGCTCCGTTGCCCTCTGCGCCGGACCGCGTGCGCGAGCGCCTGGCCAGCGTGGATGCCGAGCTGCTGACCCCGCGCGCGGCACTTGATCTCATATTCGAGCTGATCGAGCTCGCGCGCTCGGAATCGGCCCCCGGATCGCACGAATGAACGATGCGCACGCTCCGCCGGAATCCCTGCGACCGGTCCGCGCGCTCACGCACCTGGGGCCGATGCCGGTGCGCGAATTTCTGGCGCGCCACTGGCAGCGCGCGCCGTTGCTGATCCGGCAGGCCTTGCCGGGTTTCGAATCGCCGTTGACGCCGAGCGCCTTGTTCGAGCTGTCGGGTCGGGACGAAGTCGAGTCGCGCCTGATCGATCGCGTGGACGGCCGATGGCGACTGCGCCACGGGCCGTTTCGCCGCCGCAGCATCCCGTCCCGGAAGCGGTCCGACTGGACGCTGCTGGTCCAGGGCGTCGACGTCCAATCCGAAGCCGGCGCCGACCTGATCGCACGCTTCCGCTTCGTGCCGGACGCTCGCCTGGACGACCTGATGGTCAGCTTCGCCAGCGACGGTGGCGGCGTCGGTCCCCATGTGGACTCGTACGATGTGTTTCTGCTGCAAGCGCTCGGAAAGCGGCGCTGGCGAATCGAGCGCAGACCGGACCCGTCCTGCAAGCCGGGCCTCCCGCTCCGGCAACTGCTGCATTTCCGACCGCAGCAGGAGTGGGTACTCGAGCCCGGCGACTTGCTGTACCTGCCGCCAGGCGTGGCCCACGAGGGCGTAGCGCTCGGCCAATGCATCACCTGTTCGATCGGCTTCAGGACACCCTCCTGGGCCGATCTGGCATCGATCTGGAGTGAGCTGCAATCGGAGCAAGGCTCCGGTCGGGATGTCGCGTTTCGTGATGTCGGCTTGACTGCGTCGGCCCACCCGGCGCGCCTGCCGACCCGGCTGATCGAGCAGGCGCACCGGGAGCTGCTGCGCAGCCAACCTGGCCGTCAGGACGTTGCGATGGCCCTGTTGCGGCAGTTGAGCGAGCCCAAACCCCGCGTCATCTTCGAGCGGCCCCGCCCGCCGATGACGCTGTCACACTTCGCGCAGGCGGTACGCAGGGGACTGCGCGCGGACCGACGAACCCGGATGCTGTACTCGGAGCGCACCCTCGCGATCAACGGGGAGTTGGTGCCGTTGCCCGACCCCGAGCAGCGGCGCCTGGTGAAGTCGCTCGCGGATCAACGCGTGCTGCTCGCAAGATACGATGCAGACCCTCGGGGGCTGCCCGCTGCGATGCTGACGCGGCTTTACGAATGGTATCTGGCCGGCTGGATACACCCCTATTGGCCGCTTCCTCAGAGGTGACTCCTGAGCTTCGAAGACAGCGGAGCCCGTAACCGAAAAGCGGGAGGATCGGCTGCGAGGGGGCCGGGCTGGCCCCCAGCCAATGCAATTACGCAACGGTACTCAGTCGTACAATGCTGCGCTGCGCCGCGCTGGATATAATAGCCGCCCTGGGGAGATTGAGGTTTCGTCTGCTCGCTTTGACGATCGCCGCGCTAACCAGAGTCATCGCGGCAATCGACTCGCCATAAACGACTCGTCATTTCTTTCAAAGGAAATCTCATGAAGAAACTGCTGACCCTTGCTTCGTTGTCGGTCGCGATGTTGGCTGGTTGTGAGAAGCCCGCGCCGACCCCGGCTCCAGCGCCGATGGCCGCGCCTGCCCCCGCGCCGGCTCCCCCGGCCGAGCCGGCGAAGGACGCTACTCCGCCTGCTCCGGCCGAAGCGCCCAAGGACCAGAAGAAGTAAGCATCTCGAGTTCGGCGAGGGCCGGCACGATGCCGGCCTTTTTTTCGTCCGCTCACGGCGGCCCCACCGCCTGCCAATCCAACCCCAGTGCCTGGTCCGCCACGTCGCATTGAACGTGCACGGGCATCCCAAGGCCGCCGAGCGCCGCGCGCGCCAGTTGCGGGCGATTGTTGGTCAGACTCAGATGCGCGGCCACCACGCGCGTGAGGCGGCTGCGATCGATCGACTCGAGAAATTGAATCGATTGCGCGTTGGAAAGGTGTCCCACGTCGCTCTCGATCCGAGCCTTCAACGAAGGCGGGTACGGACCCTGCCGCAGCATATCCAGATCGTGATTGAACTCCAGCACCAGCGTGTCCAGGCTCGACACCCTCGTGATCACCGTCTGTGCAGGATGTCCCAGATCGGTCAGTATGGCCAGGCGCCGCTCCCCGTCCGACACCATGAACTGGACCGGCTCGCTGGCGTCATGCGGCACGCCGATCGGAAGCACCTGCAGCGGGCCGATCTGCAACTCGATGCCGGCGCGGATCGTGTGCAACCTGCGCAGGCGGCGGTCGAAGCCGGCCGCCGTGGCCGTTCCCCCGGTCGCGTACACACTGAGCTGGCGGCGCGTCGCAAATGCGGCAACGCCCCCCGCATGGTCGCCGTGCTCGTGCGTCACCAGGATGGCGCCAAGCGATACGAGATCAACGCCGGCGCGCGCGAGTCGCCGCTGCAACTCGCGCGGAGAAAATCCATCGTCGATCAGGACCCGGATCGAGCTGCGTCCGTCGGACGCCTCGACCACAAACGCATTGCCGCCGCTTCCGGAGCCCAGACAGCAGAAGCGCAGCGTCAAGTTAGGTCGAAGAAATCACGGAGGACGGGAAAGCGCGAGAGGGGGCCACGGCTCGCGGCCTCTAGCGCATTTGCTCGTCGAGTTGTTTCAGGATACGGTCGCCGGCCGAGCCGGCTTCCGGGTGCCCGTCCTTGTCCTGAACGCGCACCGCCGTGCGATCGCCGTCGGTCAGCAGGGCAACCCGGAACTGCTGCGCATCGACCTTCGGATCGGACTCGAACATCCTGGCGAAAAAGCCGCGGCCCTCGCGTTGCTTGGCTGCGTAGTCCGGGTCCACGTAGCGCACGTAATAAAGTCCCTTCGTGCGGTCACGATCCTCGACTGTAAAGCCGCCGCGATCCAGCGCCAGTCCGACGCGCCGCCATGCGCGATCGAACGGTTCGTCGACTTCCAGATGCGATTCCGAGCCCTCCTTGATCACGTGAGAGACGTTCGGCAGCGCAGTCGCCGCGGGCGCTTTCGGGACAGCCTTGTCGCCGCCCGTCTTGGCGACGGTGGCCGAGTCGGCGGCTTCGAAACGCAGCAGCAGACGCTGCAGCATTTCGGCCTCCAACTCCGGGTCACGCGCCCGGGGCTGCCAGGTCGTCGTCGTCTTGTCGTTGGACGAATACACCTCTTCCAGACCGTGGTGCGTGATGAAGATTTCCGAGGTATCGGTGGGCGTGCGCTCGATCCGGGTGCGATATTGATCCCTCAGGCTGGTAGAGGTCACCGACTCCAGTACCAGGTTGAGGGTGCGTTGAATCACGCCCTGCGGGACCCTGGGGCGCTTTTCGTCCCAGTCGGTCTGCACGATACCCAGCGCCGGCTCGTCGAGCTCCAACTTGATCCCCATCGAGGGCCAGAAGTCCTTGACGACCTGGTAGGCCTTCTCCGGGGGAACATCCACGGCCAGCCATCGCTGTGCGCCATCGCGCATCAGACGCGCGTGTGCTCCGGTCACCGCGACCAATTGAGCGCTCGAAGTGCCGCCTGTGGCCGAACGCAGCGCATTGGCTGAAACGCCTTGATCGGGTATCGCGAACCGCTCGTCCTTCGTCAGCGGCGCCAGGTCGGGAGGAACCTCCAGCGGACCCTGGTGGGTCGCCTCGGCCTGATAGCCACCGGGATCGCTGGACTTCTTCGACCCGAACAGTCCGCAGCCGGCCAATGCGAGCACAAGCGCGCAGGTAGTCCACGCGCACAGGCTCGACACCCGGCGCGCGGTACGTCGGCCCGTTCGAAATTTCTGGTGCAAGAAACTCATCTCCCACCAACCCAGTTTTCAGTTCAACCCGACCTCGTCCAGCGCGGCCTGCACCGCTTCGCGGCCCGAGGCCGACAACGGAACCAGCGGCAGCCGGATCCCGCCGGCGATTTTTCCAATCCGCTGCAACGCCCACTTGACCGGGATCGGATTGGGCTCCACGAAAAGGCGCGTGTGCAGCGGCATCATCCGGGCGTTCAGCGCCCTGGCTTTAGGCAGATCGGCCGACAGCGCAGCATCGCACATCTGCCGCATCAATCTTGGCACGACGTTGGCCGTCACCGAGATCACGCCATGGCCCCCCAGCAGCATCAGAGCCAGCGCCGAGTCGTCGTTGCCGCTGTACAGCGCAAAGTTCGCCGGCAGGCGACGCAAGAGCTGCCCTGCCCTGGCCAGGTCTCCGGTGGCGTCCTTCAAGCCCACGATGCCGGGCACTTGCGCCAGGCGCAGTGTCGTATCCACGCCCAGATCGGCCACCGTGCGCCCGGGAACGTTGTACAGGATCATCGGCAGATCGACCGCCTCGGCGACCGCCGCGAAGTGCCGGTAAAGCCCCTCCTGGGTCGGCTTGTTGTAGTACGGCACCACCTGCAGCGTCGCAGCCGCGCCCACTTGCCGCGCCTGCTTGGTGAGCTCGATCGCTTCCCGAGTCGAATTGGCGCCGGTACCCGCGACGAGCGGAATTCGTCCGCGCGCCGCCTGCGCCGCAACGCGCACCAGTTCCACGTGTTCCTCAGGGTCGACGGTCGGCGACTCGCCGGTCGTCCCCACCACGACGATCGCGTTCGTGCCCTCTTCGATGTGCCATTCGATCAGCCGACGCAGCGCGTCGAAATCGAGCGCCCCGTCCTCGTGCATCGGGGAAACAATGGCGACCAGGCTTCCCTTGATCATGGATGCTCGCGGCATTCGAAGCGGCCGAATTTTACACGCGTGTTACCGGGATTCCGGCAGCAGGAGCCGCTCCAGGCGCGTGGATTCGGTTCGAACCGCACACAGCCGCTGCACCCGGGCAGGGGCGGGCCGCTGGACAACTCCATCCTCGAACGCCAGCACATGCAGCAGCGGCGCAAAGCAAGCGGCCAGCTCGAACGGTGCCAGCAGGAAAGCCGGATTGCTTGGGCGGCCGAATCGCTCGTTGCCGGCCGCGAACGTCTCGTAAACCAGGATGCCCCCGTCGCGCAGAGCCTGCGCCAGCAACGGCAACATGGGACGGTACAGGTAGTTGGCCACCACGACCGCGTCGTAGCGCTGCGCCTGGAACGGCCAGGGGCCGCGCTCCAGGTCCAGGGCGCGGAACTGCACGCCAGGGATGCCGTCCAGATCGGCCGCGCGCGCGGCATCCACATCGACGGCGTCGACGCGACAGCCCAGCGCGGCCAGGACTCGGCTGTGCCGCCCGGAGCCGCACGCCAGATCGAGCACTTCGGACCCGGGCGCAAGCCGCGCGCACCAGCGCATGACCCAGGCGGACGGCCCCTGCGATCCCGAGTGGGGCGGCGTCGGAGACGACCGTGCGCCGTGGTCAAGTGTAGGCAAGGCCCATTGCCTCGCGCACATCTCTCATCGTCTCCTGCGCCACGGCGCGCGCGCGGTCACAGCCGTCGGCCACGATCGAGCGCAGCAGGGACGGATCGTCCAGGTAGGGCTGGGCCCGTTGCCGCCAGGGCTCCTGCTCGGCCAGCATCGAGTCGATCAACGGCTGCTTGCACTCGAGGCAGCCGATGCCCGCGGTGCGGCAGCCCTTCTGGACCCACTCCTGAGTGCTCTGATTCGAATAGACCAGGTGCAGTTGCCAGACCGGGCAGCGTTCCGGCTCGCCCGGGTCGGTGCGCCGTACCCGCGCCGGATCGGTCATCATCTTCCGGATCTTCTCCGTCAGAACCTTGGGCTCTTCGCGCATCGAAACGTCGTTGCCGTAGCTCTTGGACATCTTCTGCCCGTCCACCCCGGGCAGGCGCGGAGACGCGGTCAGTACCGCTTCCGGTTCCACCAGGATGACCCGGCGCGTGCCCTCCAGGTAGCCGAACATCCGTTCGCGGTCACCGAGCGAAAGGTTCTGCGATTCGGCCAGCAGGGCACGGCCCTGTTCGAGCGCTTCCTCATCGCCCTGTTCCTGGTAGCGCGCGCGCAATTCAAGATACCGCTTGCTGCGCCGGACACCGAGCTTCTTGACCGCAGCCAGCGCTTTTTCCTCGAAGCCGGGCTCGCGACCGAACAGGTGATTGAACCGGCGCGCGATTTCGCGCGTCATCTCGATGTGCGGCACCTGGTCCTCTCCGACCGGAACCAGATTGGAACGGTAGATCAGGATGTCGGCCGCCTGCATCAGCGGGTAACCCAGGAAGCCGTAGGTCGACAAGTCCCGGTCGCGCAAACGCTCGATCTGGTCCTTGTACGTCGGCACCCGCTCCAGCCAACCCAGGGGGGTGGCCATCGCGAGCAGCAGGAACAGTTCGGCGTGTTCCGGAACGCGCGACTGCAGAAAAACGGTCGCCTTGGCCGGGTCGATTCCGGCGGCGAACCAGTCGACCAGCATGTCCCACACGCTGGACACGAGCACCTCCGAGGATTCGTAGTGCGTGGTCAGCGCGTGCCAGTCTGCGACAAAGAAAAAGCAGGGATGCTCGTCCTGCAGTCGAATCCAGTTCTTCAGGGCGCCATGGTAGTGGCCGATGTGCATCGCGCCGGTCGGGCGCATGCCCGAAAGAACCCGGTCAGCGTACATCGGACCGCGCGGTAGGCGCGAGGCGCATCACGGCCGCAATGACCGCTCGCACAGCGTCCATAAACCAGTCCCCCAGGCCCTCGCCCTTCTCCCGAACACAGTCTATCAGTCGGCCTGCACGCCCAGCGCGGCCGGATTGCCGCTGCCTTGCCGCACCAGGACAGCCGACGGCCCCGTCAAGTCGACCACGGTGGTCGGCTGCAGCCCGCAGCTGCCCGAGTCGATCACCAGGTCCAGCTCGTGCTGCAGGCGCGTGCGGATGTCGCCGGCTTCGGTCATCGGCACCAGGTCCCCGGGCAGTTGCAGTGTCGTGGCGATCAGCGGCTGCGCCAGTTGCGCCAGAAGCCCAAGCGCCACGGCGTGATCGGGTACGCGGATCCCGATCGTTTTGCGCGAGGGGTGAGACAAGCGGCGCGGCACTTCCCGAGTGGCCTGCAGGATGAAAGTAAAGGGGCCGGGAGTAGCCTGGCGCAGCAACCGGTAGGTCGCGTTGTCCACCTGGGCGTAATTGGCGATCTCCGAAAGGTCGCGACACAGCAACGTCATCAAATGGCGTTCGTCGAGCCGCCGCAACTGGCGGATCCTGTCCACCGCGTGCTTGTCGTCCAGGTGACAGGCCAGCGCGTAGCTCGAATCGGTCGGAATGGCGCCAATGCCGCCTTCGTCGAGGATGTGCGCCGCCTGCCTGAGCAGGCGCACCTGCGGGTTGCGGGGATGGATCGAAAAAAGCTGAGCCACGTGAGTGCGGAAGTCAAGTGCGAACGGCGGATACAATCCTTCGGACACCGCAAGCCGGATTCCGGCGACTGAAGGCCACGATCGATGCCAATTTACCAGCTTGGCGACTGGATCCCTCAGATCGATCCGAGTGCGTTCGTCCATGAGACGGCCGTGCTGATCGGCCAGGTCAGCATAGGGCCTAACGCCAGCGTATGGCCGTTTGCGACGATCCGCGGCGACAACGAGCCGATCAGCGTGGGCCAGGACAGCAATTGCCAGGAAGGCTGCACGCTGCACGCGGATCCGGGCTTCCCGCTGAATGTGGGCCAGCGGGTGACCGTTGGCCACCACGTGATGTTGCACGGATGCACCATCGCAGACGACTGTCTGATCGGCATTCAGGCCGTGATATTGAACGGCGCCGTGATCGGACGCGGCAGCCTGGTCGGAGCGGCCAGCCTGATCACGGAGGGAAAGCAGATTGCCGAGGGCAGCCTGGTGCTGGGCAGTCCGGGCAAGGTCGTGCGGCAACTGGATGCGCGGGAAATCGAGCGTTCGCGCGCGATCGCGCAGTCGTACGTGGCACGCGGGGGCCGCTACAAGATGGCTCTGAAGCGAATCGGCTGAAAGGTCCGACGCGGGACACCGGATGCCGGACCGGCTGCTGAAGTTCCTGTTTCACCACGCACCGGTGCGCGGCGAAGTGGTGCGGCTGAGCCATTCGTGGCAACAGATGACGGCACTGCATGCGTATCCCGAGCCGGTGCTGAGGCTGCTGGGCGAGACGACCGCCGCCGCCACGCTGCTTTCAGCAACCATCAAATTCGCCGGCAACTTGATTCTGCAGATCCACGGCGACGGCCCCGTTCAGCTGCTGGTGGTCGAGTGCAGGCCGGACTTGGCCTTCCGTGCTACCGCGAAGCTGCGTGCCAACGCGCGTATCGAGGACGGCACCGGCTGGCGCGAGCTGGTCAATGCCGGCGGCCAGGGGCGCTGCGCGATCACATTGGACCCGGGCGGCAGCCCGGCCGGCCAGCAGCGCTACCAGGGCATCGTTCCATTGCAGGGGTCCAGCGTTGCCGAGGCGCTCGAGGCCTACCTGCGCCAGTCCGAGCAGATCGAGTCGCGCCTGTGGCTGGCGGCCGACGCGCGGGTGGCGACCGGCCTGCTGCTGCAGCGGATCGGCCGCCCCTCGACCGGAGGCGCCGAGCAGGACGAGGACGCGTGGAGGCGAACCACCACGCTGTCGGACACGGTCTCAGCTACCGAGCTGCTCGGCACATCGGCCGAGGATGTGGTCCATCGGCTGTTCTGGCAGGAGCAGCTGGAGCGATATACAGGGGCGACGCCGCGCTTCCGCTGTCCCTGCTCTCGAGGCCGCACCGGCAGGATGCTGCTGACCCTGGGCCGCGCCGAGGTCGACTCGATTCTGTCCGAGCAGGGTGCGGTCTGCGTGACTTGCGATTTCTGCCACGCGCGGTATTCGTTCGACGCGGTCGACATCGGTCAGCTGTTCGCCACCGGATCGACCGAAGCGGCTCGCCCCGAGCCGCCCAATTAGGGAACGAGGGGGCCCGGCTGCTGGAAAAAGATCTCATCGCTGCGCATCAGATGCAGGTCCTCGCGCGCATGCTCCTCGACGGCCTCCCGACCCTGTTCAAGGCTGCGCAGCTCGGCCGACATCGCGGTGCTGCGGGCATCCAGCTCGGAATTGGCCGACCGCTGTGAGTCAAGCTGATGCTGCAGGTCCCATACCCGCAACCACCCGCCCCGACCAAACCACAGCGGCCACTGGATCGCCAGCAGCAGCAGCGCCAGGATCGCGGCCAGGCGCTTCACGCCGATTCAGTCCAGGTGGGTGAACGCGCCGCGCCCCGCGTAGTGGGCCACCTCGCCCAGGTCCTCCTCGATGCGCAGCACCTGGTTGTACTTGGCGATCCGATCGCTGCGCGAAAGCGAGCCGGTCTTGATCTGTCCGGCATTGGTGGCCACTGCGACGTCCGCGATGGTCGTATCTTCGGTCTCGCCCGAGCGGTGACTGATCACCGTACTGTAGCCAGCACGCTTTGCCATCTCGATGGCCGCCAGAGTCTCGGTCAGCGTGCCGATCTGGTTGAGCTTGATCAGAACCGAATTGGCGATGCCGCGCCGGATTCCTTCGGCCAGGATCCGGGTGTTGGTGACGAACAGGTCGTCGCCGACCAGCTGCACGTGTGAACCCAGGCGCTCGGTCAGCGTCTCCCACCCCTCCCAGTCGTCCTCGGCCATGCCGTCCTCGATCGACACGATGGGATAGCGGTCGCACCACTGGGCCAGCAGATTGGCGAAATCGGCCGCCGAAAGCGCGAGATTTTCGGCCGCAAGCCGGTACGTCCCGTCGCGGTGAAACTCCGAGCTCGCGCAATCCAGCGCCAGGCCGATCTGCGTTCCGGCCTCGAAGCCCGCCTCGCGGATCGCCGTCAGGATCAGCTCGATCGCCTCCTCGTGGCTGCGAACGCTGGGCGCAAAGCCGCCTTCGTCGCCGACCGCCGTATTCAGCCCGCGGCTGTGCAGCAGCCCCTTCAGCACATGAAACACCTCCGCGCCGTAGCGCAACGCCTCCGAAAAGGTGGGAGCGCCGAACGGCACGATCATGAATTCCTGCACGTCCAGGTTGTTGTCCGCGTGGGCACCGCCATTGATGATGTTCATCATCGGCACCGGCGTCGTGATCGCTCCCACGCCGCCCAGGTAGCGATACAGCGGCAGCCCGGCCTCTTCGGCCGCGGCGCGCGCCACGGCCAGCGAGACCGCCAGCGTCGCGTTGGCACCCAGGCGCGACTTGTTCTCGGTGCCGTCCAGCTCGATCAGCGTACGGTCCAGGAAGGCCTGCTCGGCCGCCTCGAGGCCCATGATCGCCTCCGAGATCTCCGTGTTCACGTGCTCGACAGCCTTCAAAACCCCCTTGCCACGGTAGCGGCCGCTATCGCCGTCGCGCAGTTCGACCGCCTCGCGCACTCCGGTCGAAGCGCCGCTGGGAACGGCTGCCCGTCCCATCACGCCGCTCTCCAGCAGCACATCGCACTCGACGGTCGGATTGCCACGGGAATCCAGTATCTCGCGGCCGACGACGTCAACGATCGCGCTCATTGCTGAGATATCTCCTGAACACGGCGAGCTGAGCTTGCCCAGCCAGTGCGTGACCGACAGAGCGTCAAGATGTCATTCAAAGACGTTTTCCAGGAACCCGTGCTTCTTCGTGACCTGGTCCAGCTCGACCAGCGTCTCCAGCAGCTGCGGCATGTGTGCCAGCGGCACCGCGTTCGGGCCGTCGGACATCGCCTCGGCCGGGCGCGGATGAGTCTCCATGAAAAGTCCCGCCACCCCGCTGGCCACCGCGGCACGCGCAAGCACCGGAACAAACTCGCGCTGGCCTCCGCTGGCCGAGCCCAGGCCGCCGGGCAGCTGCACCGAGTGGGTCGCGTCGAACACGACCGGGCAGCCCGTGCCGCGCAGGATCGACAGCGACCGCATGTCGCTGACGAGGTTGTTGTATCCGAACGAGACGCCCCGTTCGCAGGCGAGAAAGCGATCTGCATCCAACCCGGCATCGCGGGCAGCATCGCGCGCCTTGTCGACCACGTTTTTCATGTCACCCGGGGCCAGGAATTGCCCTTTCTTGATGTTGACGGGCCGGCCGCTGCGGGCGCATGCCTGGATGAAGTCGGTCTGCCGGCAAAGAAAAGCCGGCGTCTGCAGAACGTCGACGATCGCGGCCACCGGGTCGACCTCTTCGACCGCGTGCACATCGGTCAGCACCGGTACGTCCAGCTGGCGCCGGACCTCAGCCAGGATGCGCAGGCCCTGCTCGATCCCGAGGCCGCGAAACGAGCGCCCCGAGCTGCGGTTGGCTTTGTCGTAGCTCGCCTTGAACACGAACGGCATCGCCAGACGCGCCGTGATCTCCTTGAGCCGGCCTGCTACATCGAGCACCAGCTGCTGCGATTCGACCACGCAGGGCCCGGCAATCAGGAACAGCGGACGATCCAGTCCGACCTCAAATCCGCACAGGTTCATGCAACGGCCATCCGCAGCGCACCGCCCCGGCGCTCCTGCTGATAGGCAAGCGCCGCCTGGATGAACGCCTTGAACAGCGGGTGGCCGGCGCGCGGAGTCGAGGTAAATTCCGGATGGAACTGCACGCCCATGAAAAACCGATGTGAGGGCAGCTCCATGATTTCCGGCAGGTGCTCGACCGGAGTGCGCGCGGGAAACCGCAGCCCCCTGGCTTCCAGCTGCGGAACGTAATTGTTGTTGACCTCGTAACGATGCCGATGCCGCTCGTTGACTTCGGGGCCGTAGATCCGGGACGCCATCGAGCCGGGCTCGACCGGGCACTTCTGCGCGCCCAGCCGCATCGTGCCGCCCAGGTCCGAGCCTTCGGTGCGGCACTCGACGCGGCCGCTGCGGTCGGTCCATTCGGTGATCAGCGCGACCACCGGATGCCGCGTGTCGCGCTCGAACTCGGTGCTGTTGGCCTCCTTCAGCCCGCACACGTTGCGCGCGAACTCGATGGTCGCCAATTGCATCCCGAAGCAGATTCCAAGGTACGGCACGCCCCGCTCGCGCGCGTGGCGGATCGCCTCGATCTTTCCTTCAGCGCCGCGACGGCCGAACCCTCCCGGCACCAGGATCGCGTCGATATCCGACAGGTCGGGCAGGCCGCCGCTCTCGATCTGCTCGGAATCGACGTACTCGATCTTCACGCGCGTGCGCGTGTGGATTCCCGCGTGAATCAGCGCCTCGGTCAGCGATTTGTAGGAGTCCGACAGCTCGACGTACTTGCCGACCATGCCGACCCGCACCTCGTGCAGCGGGTGCTCCAGCCCCTCGACCAGGCGGTCCCAGGCTGAAAGATCGGCCGGCTTGGCGACGATACCCAGGCGGAAGCACACGATCTCGTCCAGTCCCTGCCGGTGCAGCATCGTCGGAATCTTGTAGATCGAGTCGACATCCCACACCGAGATCACCGCGTCCAGCGCCACATTCGAAAACAGCGAAATCTTGGCGCGCTCCTCCTCGGGAATCGGCCGGTCGGCTCGGCACAGCAGCACGTCGGGCGAGATACCGATCTCGCGCAGCTTCTGCACGCTGTGCTGGGTCGGCTTGGTCTTCAGCTCGCCGGCCGCCGGAATGAACGGCACCAGCGTCAGGTGCACGTAACAGGCCGAGCCGGGACCGAGCCGCAGGCTCATCTGCCGCGCCGCCTCGAGGAACGGCAACGACTCGATGTCGCCGACCGTGCCGCCGATTTCGACGATCGCCACATCGGTGCGGCCGTTCCAGGCGGCCTTGGCGCCGCGTTCGATGAAGTCCTGGATCTCGTTGGTCACGTGCGGAATCACCTGAACCGTCTTGCCCAGGTACTCGCCGCGTCGTTCCTTGCGGATCACCGAGTCGTAAATCTGCCCGGTCGTGAAATTGTTCACGCGGCGCATCCGCGCCGAGATGAAGCGCTCGTAGTGGCCCAGGTCCAGGTCGGTCTCGGCGCCGTCCTCGGTGACGAAGACCTCGCCGTGCTGGAACGGGCTCATCGTCCCCGGGTCGACGTTGATGTAGGGATCGAGCTTGACCAGGGTGACTTTCAGGCCCCGCGATTCGAGAATCGCGGCGAGGGAGGCGGCCGCGATTCCCTTGCCCAGGGAAGACACGACGCCACCGGTGACGAACACGTATTTAGTCATCTAGCGCGTACACAGCCGGTGCAACAGCAGTATACCGGCTCAAGCGCCACCGGCCGAAAAATCTTCGAATCAGATTTCCGAAAGAACCGTGCGCAGCCTGCCGACGATCTCGTCGATGTGCTTGCGTTCGGCCACCAGCGGCGGCGCCAGAATCAGCGATTCGCCGGTGCTTTTCAGGTGAACACCGCTATCGTACAGGCGCTTTTGAATCTCGTGGCCGCGGCTGCCGGGTGCACCTTGAGGATGCAACTCCACGGCAGCCAGCATTCCAAACGATCGTATGTCCACGACGCACGGCAGATCCGACAGCGAATGCACCGCATCGGCGAAGTACGGGCTCATGGCCCGCGCCCGTTCGATCAGGCGCTCCTTGGCGAAGATATCGATCATCGCCAATCCCGCCGCGCAGGCGGCCGGATGCGCCGAATACGTGTAGCCGTGGAAGAATTCGATGCCCCGCTCGGGGCCCGCGTCGGTGATCGCGTCGTAGATCGACTGGCGTGCGGCCACGGCGCCCATCGGCTGCGCACCGTTGGTGAGCGCCTTGGCCATCGTCAAAAGGTCCGGCGTCACGCTGAACGCCTGGGCGCCGAAATTGGCCCCCATTCTGCCCCAGCCGCAGATCACCTCGTCGAACACCAGCAGGATGCCGTTCTGGTCGCAGATCTGCCGCAAACGGTCCAGGTAGCCCTTGGGCGGCGGCAGGCATCCGTACGAACCCGCGGTCGGCTCGACGAACACTGCCGCGATGTTCTCCGCTCCGTACAGCTGGCAGAAACGATTCAGATCGTCGGCCAGTTCCGCACCTCGTTCCGGCTGGCCCTTGACCATCCGATTGTCCGGCAGCGCCGTATGCCGCATGTGGTACACGACGGGCAAGCCCGTGCCAAACGAACGGCGGTTATTGACCATGCCCGCCAGGGCCACGCCGCCCAGGTTCACGCCGTGATAGGCGCGCTCGCGCGAAATAAAGATCTGCCGTTGCGCCTGGCCGCGCACCCGGTGGTACATCAGCGCCATTTTCATAGCCGTATCAACGGCTTCCGAACCGGAATTCACGAAAAACACCCGATTCAGCTGCGCCGGCGTGTACTCGGTGATCCGGTTGGCCAGCTCGAAAGCCTTCGGATGCGCGCGCAGAAATGACCCGCCGTAGTCCAGTGTCTTGAGCTGGTCGAACACGGCTTGCGCGATCTCCGGCCGACAGTGGCCCGCGGCGACGCAGAACAGTCCCGCCGAAGCGTCGATCAGGGCCCGCCCGTCGGGCGCATAGAGGTACATGCCCTCGCCACGGACGATCAGGCGAGGCTCCTTCTTGAACTCCTTGTTGGGAGAAAACGGCATCCAGAACGGTTCAAGCTCGCCCGCCACCCCGGCCTGCGTCATTTGCGAAGCTCCTCACGAATCGATGAATACGAGATCATCTGGCTATTATCCGACGTTCCCCGTTGGGCCGACCACAAACAGAAAACCGGCGCCCACGTCCGAACCGATCATGCCCGCCGTCCGCCCCGACGCGCCCCGATCGCTGCAGCGCCTGCCGGTGGTCGACCTGGTGCGCGGCCTGGCGATCGTGCAGATGATCGCGTACCACTTCGTCTATGACCTGACCTACTTCGGATGGCTGCACATCGAAATGACGCAGGAGCCAGGCTGGATCGCCTGGCGCAACGCGATCGTTTCCCAGTTCCTGTTGATCTCGGGCGTCGGCCTCGGCTTGGGTGATGCGGCAGGACGATCCGGCACGCGTTTCTGGCGCCGCTGGGGCCAGATCGCCGCAGCCGCTGCGCTCGTTTCGTTGGCCAGCGCGTGGTTGTTCGGCCCGCGACTGATCTGGTTCGGCATTCTGCATTTCGTCGCGGTCGCGCTGTTGCTGGGGCGCGCGCTGGCGTCTCTGGGCCCGCTGAACGCATTGGTTGGGGTTGCGCTGCTCGCGCTCGGGCTGACCGTTCACACTGAACACTTCGACCCTGCCTGGGTGAGCTGGATCGGCCTGGCAGCCCACAAGCCGGCCACCGAGGATTACGTGCCGCTGCTGCCGTGGTTCGGCGTGTTTGCAATCGGCATCGGCCTGGCCGGTCTGTGGCAGCAGCGCGGCTTCGCGCTGCCGCCGTCGTGGCAGCGACTCGATTCAGCGCCGAGCCGGGCGCTACGCGCGCTGGGCCGCTGGCCGCTGACGGTCTACCTGCTGCACCAACCGATCATGATGGGCGCCCTGTATCTGGTGCGCCCTGCGTTGATGTCGTGAATCTTGCCTCTACGGGCACCCTCACCCCCGGCTCCTCTCCCGCAAGCCGGAGAGGGGAGGAACTTCTCCGCTCAGCGCAGCTCGCGCAGCGCGATCGTCTCCTCGGGAGCGTGGGCCCGCAGCCACTCCGGCTGCAAGGTCACATGGTCGATGCCGAAATCGCGGGCCAGCACGCGCCGGGCCTCGAGCAGAATGCCTGGCCAGGACTCGATCCGATCGAGCAGCAGGTGCGCCGACACCGCGTTGCGGCCGGGCACGATCGACCAGACGTGAAGATCGTGGATCGAACGCACGCCATCGATTCTGGCCAGAGCCTGACCGACTTGCTGGAACTCGACCCCAGGCGGAACGCTGTCCAGCAGCATCATCGTCGATTCCTTCAATACCCCGAGCGTCGAGCGCAGGATCAGGCCGCTGACCAGCATCGACAGCAGCGGATCGACCACGGTGTACCCGGTCAGGTAGATCACCGCGCCGGCCACCAGGGCTGCGACCGAGCCGAGCAGATCACCCAGAACGTGCAGCAGCGCCGCCCGTATGTTCAGGTTCTCGCGATGCTGCGCCAGAGCCCAGGCAATCGACAGGTTGACGGCCAGCCCGACGCCGGCAATCAGCAGCACCGCCGCTCCGTTGACGCGAATCGGGTGGCGGATCCGATCGATGCCTTCCACCACCAGCCATGCGACCACCGCCAGCAGCGCCAGCGAGTTCACGAAGGCGGCGATCACCTCGGCCCGGGCCAGCCCGAACGAGTGCCGCGCGGACACCGGGCGCTGAGCCATCCTGTTTGCGGCAAGCGAAAACAGCAGGGCAGCGGCGTCGGTCAACAGGTGGCCGCAATCGGCCAGCAACGCCAGCGACCCGGACCAGAGGCCGCCCACCAGCTCCACCAGCGCGTAGCCACTGGTCAGCGCGACCGCGATCACCAGCGGGCGCGAGCTCGAAGGCTCCGCGGGGTGACTGTGCCGGCTGTCGCCCCGCCGGTGTTCGCTGTAGCGCTGTAGCGGGACCTGACGCCCTGTCACTGGGAACGGACGCCGGGCAGGTGCACGGGGCAGCCGGTCCGGGTGCGAATGTCCTCGTGCGTGACGCCCGGCGCAATCTGGACCGCGGTCAGGCCGTCGGGCGCGATGTCGAATACGCCAAGCTCCGTGATGATCCGGTCGACGACTCCGACTCCGGTCAGCGGCAACGAACATTGCTTCAGGATCTTGTGCTCGCCGTTCTTGGACGTGTGTTCCATCAAAACGACCACGCGCTCGACCCCGGCGACCAGATCCATCGCGCCGCCCATGCCCTTGACCAGCTTGCCCGGAATCATCCAGTTCGCAAGGTCGCCGGACTCGCTGACCTGCATCGCCCCCAGGATCGCCAGGTCGACGTGACCGCCGCGGATCATCGCGAACGAATCGGCGCTGGAAAAGTAGCTCGAGCCGGGCAGCGCCGTAACCAGTTGCTTGCCCGCATTGATCAGGTCCGGGTCGATTTCCTGCTCCGTCGGGAACGGACCGATGCCGAGCAGCCCGTTTTCCGACTGCAGCATCACGTCCATTCCGGGCGGGATGTAGTTCGCCACCAAGGTCGGCATCCCGATGCCGAGGTTCACGTAGTAGCCGTCGCGCAGCTCCTGGGCGGCTCGCTGTGCCATCTGTTCGCGATTCCACGCCATCGTCAGGCTCCCGCGGCGCGCACCGTGCGCTGCTCGATTCGACGGCTGGGATGCGGATTGACGACCAGCCGCTTGACGAAAATTCCCGGCGTGTGGACCTGGTCGGGATCGAGCTGGCCGTTGTCGACCAGCATCTCGACTTCGGCCACGGTAACGCGCCCGCACATGGCCACCACCGGATTGAAATTGCGGGCCGTCTTCCGATACACCAGGTTACCTTGCCGGTCAGCCTTCCAGGCCTTCACCAGCGAGACGTCGGCACACAGCCCGCGCTCCATCACATAGTGCTCGCCGTCGAATTCGCGCGTCTCCTTTCCCTCGGCCACGATCGTGCCGTATCCGGTCCGGGTGAAGAACGCCGGTATTCCGGCCCCGCCCGCCCTCATCCGCTCGGCCAGCGTGCCTTGCGGCGTGAATTCCAGCTGCAGTTCGCCGGCCAGATACTGCCGCTCGAATTCCTTGTTCTCGCCCACGTAAGAGGCGATCATCTTGCGGATCTGGCGCGTGCCGAGCAACAGGCCCAGTCCAAAATCGTCCAGCCCCGCATTGTTGCTGATGCAAGTCAGGTTCTTGACGCCAGAGGCCCTTAGCGCGTCGACCAGCGCCTCCGGCACGCCGCAAACCCCGAAACCGCCGACCGCGATGGTCTGGCCGTCCTTCACCAGTCCCTCCAGCGCGGCCTGCGCCGAGGCGAACAGCTTGTTCATCGACCGCTCCGAATCTGTCTGAGTGGAATTCTAGTCGCGTCCAACCAGGGCGACAGCTTGATGCGCGATCACCCTGCCGTCACGCGACCGACGCCCCGTCGTCAATCGCGATCACGGCCCCGTTGATCATCTGGCTTTCGTCCGAGGACAGCAGCAGGATCAGACCGTCCAGGTCCTCGACGCCTCCGACACGCTGGCGGGGCAGCGATTGGATCAGTCGCTGGCCGTTTTCGGTTTCCCACAGCGTCTCGTTCATCTCGGTGCGTACGTAACCCGGGCAGATGGCGTTCACGTTGATGCCGAACCGTCCCCACTCGGCGGCCTGAGCCCGCGTCATCTGGATCACCGCGGCCTTCGTCATCGAGTAGATCCCGAGTCGCGGCATCGTGCGCAGCGCCGCAACCGAGGCGATGTTGACGATACGCCCGCGAAACCCGGAGTTGGTCTGGCTGTGCTCGATCATGCGACGGCCGACGGCCTGCGCCAGGAAAAAGGCTCCCCGCACATTGGTGTCGAACAGGCGCTCGTAATCGGACTCCTGTACGTCGGTGATCAGCTGCGCCGCGGCCACGCCCGAGTTATTGATCAGGATGTCGAGCGGCCCGCACTGTGACTCGGCTTCCGCCACCGCGCTGCGCACGCTGTCGAGGTCGGTGACATCCAGCCGGGTCGCGTGCGCGGCGCCGCCTGCGGCCTCGATTTCGGCGCGCAATTCCTTCAGACGGGACATGCGCCGCGCCGCAAGTACCACGTTGGCGCCCGCCGCCGCGAGCACGCGCGCGCACCGCGCGCCAATGCCGCTCGAGGCGCCGCTGACGAAAGCGACCTTTTCCTTCAAATTCACGTTCAGCGCCATGCACACTCCCCGCCCGATGGGCAAAATGATCGCACACGGGCACTAGAATGTGCGGCTGGGGAGGCGTTTCAATGACGGCCGGCGCGCGCGAAGTGATGCAGTACGACGCGGTGATCGTCGGGGGCGGTCCGGCGGGACTGGCCGCGGCAATCCGCCTGAAACAGCGCGCGCTGCAGGCCGCCCGCGAATTGAGCGTCTGCGTGCTCGAAAAAGGTTCGGAGATCGGCGCCCATATCCTGTCGGGCGCCGTGCTGGACCCGCGCGCGCTCGACGAGCTGCTGCCGGACTGGAGGCAGCGGCAGGCGCCGGTCGATACGGCGGTGACCTCGGACCAGTTCCTGTTCCTGACCGAACGGCGGGCGCTCGCGCTGCCCCACTGGATGCTGCCGGCCTGCTTTCGCAATCAAGGAAACTACGTGATCAGCCTCGGCAGCCTGGTGCGCTGGATGGGGCGCCAAGCCGAGGAGCTCGGTGTGGAGATATTTGCCGGCTTTGCCGCCACCGAGGTTCTGTCCGGACCCAACGGGCAGGTGCTTGGAGTGGCGACCGGAGACCTTGGCATCGGCCGCGACGGTCAGCCCACGCCAAACTTCCAGCCCGGCGTGGAGCTGCACGCGCCCTACACGCTGTTCGCGGAGGGCTCGCGTGGCCACCTCGGACGGCAACTGATCGCCGGCCGCGGCCTGGATCAGGGTCGCGACCCGCAGACCTATGCGATCGGGGTCAAGGAGCTGTGGGAAGTCTCTGCCGACCAGCATCAGCCGGGTCGCGTCGTTCATACCGCCGGTTGGCCTCTCGATTCCGGCACCTACGGCGGATCGTTCATGTATCACATGCGGGACCGGCTGGTTGCAGTCGGCTTCGTCGTCGGCCTGGGTTACTCCAACCCGTATCTGTCCCCATTCGAGGAATTCCAACGGTTCAAGCTTCATCCGACCGTGCGACCGACGTTCGAGGGTGGTCGGCGGATCAGCTACGGCGCGCGAGCGATCACCGCCGGCGGCCTGCAATCACTGCCGAGGCTCGTGTTCCCGGGCGGTGCGCTGATCGGGTGCGAAGCCGGCTTTCTGAATGCCTCCCGGATCAAGGGCAGCCATGCGGCCATGAAGTCCGGAATGATGGCGGCCGACGCCGCCTTCGACGCGATCGCGGCCGGGCGCAGCCATGATGAGCTGGAGGCGTACCCGCGCGCATTCGAAAGTTCGTGGCTGCGCGAGGAATTGCACCTGGCGCGCAATTTCAAGCCGTGGATGGACAAGGGCTTGTGGGCCGGCACCTTGATGTTCGGCGTCGATCAAGTCGTGCTGCGCGGCCGCGCGCCCTGGACGCTTCACCGTGGAACGCCGGACCACGCCAAGTTGCGCCCGGCGGCCGAATGCGCGCCGATCCAGTATCCGAAGCCCGACGGGAAGATTACGTTCGACCGGCTTTCTTCCGTGTACGTATCGAACACCCATCACGAGGAGAACCAGCCTTCACACCTGACCCTGAAAGACCCCGCGATCCCGGTGCGGGTGAACCTCGCCATCTACGCGGGGCCCGAGTCCCGCTACTGCCCGGCCGGCGTGTACGAGTTTGTCGCCGACGGCAACGGGACGCAGCGACTGCAGATCAACGCCCCGAATTGCGTGCACTGCAAGACCTGTGACGTCAAGGATCCGACGCAAAACATCGTGTGGGTCGCCCCGGAAGGCGGGGGCGGCCCGAACTACTCCAACATGTAAGGCCTAGACCTTCGCCGCAGCCGTGTCCCGATACATCCAGGCGACGATCGCTCCGAGGATCACCATCAGTATGCCGTCAAAGATGATCTGCTTGATCACCAGACCTCCCGGCATCGGCTGTACGACGAAATAGATGATGTAGGTCGGCACGATCGTCAGCAGCGCGACGGCGACGCCGAACCGCACGCCCTGCGCCAGCCACGGCTTCGCCTCGACGCCGCGCACGTAGATCCAGACGAATGCGCCAGACAGGATCAGGTGCGCCAGTATCATCAGCGGAAAGTACTTCTGCTGGTCTTGCTCTGCCCTGAACAGGCTGGTCAGCTGCAGGTAATCGGAATGCAGCAGCACGCCGTGCACGACGAAGCTGCCGATGAACCAGGCAAAGAACAGCACGATCCAGGTGATGATCAGGTTCTTGTTCATGGTCTCCCCCTTCGGTGGAAAGGGCCGCGCTCATCCAGACCCCCAAAACGAACCCTCAGCACGGATCATCCTCGCAAATCGGTGTCCTGGCTGAAGACGTTCTTCCACGCCCCCTGCTGGAGGCGCCAGATCGAAGTGATCACCATCGACTCGGGCTCGGTCGCGCTTTGCAACGGAGCCCGCGCCCAGTGTGCGAAATACGACAGTGCGACGAGCCCCTCGGCCAGAACCATCATTTCCGGATTTGACAGCTCGTACCACGCCACGGAAGGCCCGCGCTGCAGCTGGGCCAGGTGATCGCTCTTGGCGGCCATCCCGGTGCGGTAGACGCCACGGAAGTCGTCGGACAGCAGACGGGCGTCGGCGGTCGCGTCGCCGTCCTTCAGCGCCTGCCACACCGCGCGCTCAAGCTCGATGAAATGTTCGATCTCGTATGATTCAGCGGGCACCGAGCATCCGCTCCAGCCAGCAAAGTCCGATGATCGTCTTGCCATCGGTGATTCTTCCGTCACGCACCCACTGGTCCAGATCGCGCCAGCGCACGCTGAACAGCTCCAGGACCTCGCCCGGATCGCGACGAGCCGTGTCCAGTTCCAGCGAGCGGGCCAGGAAAATGTCGATTTTCTCGTCGCTGTAGCCGATCGCGTTGTGAAACGCGCCGGCGTGGGTCCAGTTGCGCGCTCGATACCCGGTCTCCTCGAGCAACTCGCGCTGCGCACAGTCCAGCAGCGCCTCGCCCGGATCGATCTTGCCCGCGGGAAACTCGATGAAGGTGCGGCCCAAGGGATAGCGGAACTGACGCTCCAGCAGCACGTGATCGTCGTCCAGCATCGGGATCACCACGACGGCGCCCGGATGATGGATGAACTCGCGATAGGTCACGTGCCCGTCCGGGCAGCGCACGATATCGCGATACACCCGCAGCAGGTCGCCGGCGTAGGCGAGCCGCGTGTGCAGCGTGGCCTCCGCCAGGGCGTCGGTGTCCTGGCCCGCAGCGGCGGCTGCTGGGTCGATTCTGCGCGTGCGGTGAGGCATGGCGCTCGCTCAGCCGCCCAGCGTGCGCAGCATCGCGCTCGAACACAGTGCGAGCAGATATTGCGGCAGCACACCCAGCACGATCACAGCGAGGCCGTTGGCGGTCAGCGCGATCCTCATGTCGGCGGGCACATCGAGAGGCTGGTCCGGCCCTGGCGGGTCGAAGTACATCACCTTGACGACGCGAATGTAGTAGAACGCCCCCACCAGCGTGAACAGCACCGCGATCACCGCAATCCAGACGACCGGGAGCGCGGAATTGTCGGCCAGCAGCGACTGCAACACCACCACCTTGGCGTAGAAACCGGCCGTCGGCGGAACTCCGGCGAGCGAGAACATCGCCAGCGCCATCACGAACGCATACCACGGCCGGTGGCGGAACAGTCCGCGCAGATCGGAGATTTCCTCAGCCTCGAAGCCCTGGCGCGACAGCAGCAGCATGGTGCCGAAGGCTACCAGCGTGGCCAGCGCATACGTGATCACGTAGAACATCGCGGCGCCATAGGCCGAGGCCGCGCTGGCCGTGGTACCGCCGGCAACGCCCGACTGCATAGCCAGCAGCATGAAGCCCATCTGTCCGATCGTCGAGTAACCGAGCATCCGCTTCAGGTTGCTCTGCGCCACCGCCGTCAGGTTGCCCACCGCCAGCGATGTCAGGGCCAGCAGCAGCAACATCAGGTGCCAGTCGTCGGCGACCGGCGTCAAGCCCTCCACCAGCAAGCGGAACGCGACCGCGAAAGCGGCCATCTTGGGGGCCGAGGCGATCAGCAGCGTAACCGGCGTGGGCGCCCCGTGATACACGTCGGGCACCCACATGTGAAACGGCGCCGCGCCCAGCTTGAAACCGATCCCTGCCACCAGGAATACCGTCGCCAGCACGAGCGCCGGCCGGTTGGCCACTTGCGAGGCCGAGATCCGGTGGGCGATTTCGTTGATGTCCAGAGTACCGGTGGCGCCATACAGCATCGACATCCCGTACAGCAGGAATCCGGACGCCAGGGCCCCCAGCACGAAGTACTTCATCGCCGCTTCCCCGGCTCGCGGCTGGTCGCGCTGCAGCGCGACCAGCGCATACAAGGCGAGCGATTGCAGCTCCAGCCCGAGGTAGATCACCAGCAGGTTGTTGGCCGAAATCATCGTCATCACGCCCAGCAGCGTGAACAGCGCGAGCGAGAACAGTTCTCCGCGCCACATCGCCCGGGCGCGCGCGTAGCTCTGCGCATACACCAGCGCAAAGCCCGTCGCCAGCAAGGCGAACAGCTTCAGCACCTGGGCCATCGGGTCGGTCACGAACATGCCGCCGAACGCGTACTGCACGAGCTGCGCCTGCAGCAGGTTCCAGCAACACAGCGCCGCCGCGGCCAGCGCCGTCAGAGACATCGAATAACTCAAGTTGCGCCGCCGCTCCGGCACGTACAGGTCCGCCACCAGCACCAGGCAGGCCGCCGCCAGTATCACCGTCTCGGGCAACGCGGCGAGGACGTTGAGCTTGGACATTTAGGGAAGCTTCGAATGGCCGACCTGCGTCAGCAACTGACCCACCGAGGCATGCATCGCGTCGGTCAGCGGCCGCGGATAGATGCCCATCGCCAGCACAGCGGCCGCCAGCAGCCCGAGCGCCAGCAGCTCGCGCGGATCGGCATCGGTGAGGCCCGCCACGGTCGAATTGGCCACTGCCCCGAAGATCACCCGCTTGTACATCCAGAGCGAATACGCCGCTCCCAGCACCAGCGTCGTCGCGGCCGCCAGCCCGATCCAGAAGTCGTATTGCACGGCGCCCAGGATCACCATGAATTCGCCCACGAAGCCGCTGGTGGCCGGAAGTCCGCAGTTGGCCATCGTGAACACCATCATCAGGGCGGCAAAGCGCGGCATCGTGTTGACCACGCCCCCGTAGTCGGCAATGTCGCGGCTGTGCGTGCGGTCGTACATCACCCCGATGCACAGGAACATGGCGCCCGAGACGAAACCGTGCGACACCATCTGAGCGATCGCCCCTTCCATCCCGATCGGGCTGAAGATGAAGAAGCCAAGCGTCACGAACCCCATGTGCGCGATCGACGAGTACGCCACCAGCTTCTTCATGTCCGTCTGGACCAGCGCCACGAACCCGATATAGATCACCGCGATCAGCGACAGGGCAATCACGAAACCGGCCAGGCGGTGGGCAGCGTCCGGCGCGATCGGAAGCGAAAAGCGCAGGAACCCGTAGGCGCCCAGCTTCAGCATGATGGCGGCCAGCACCACCGATCCGGCGGTCGGCGCTTCCACGTGCGCGTCGGGCAGCCAGGTGTGAACCGGCCACATCGGGACCTTGACCGCGAAGGCCGCAAAAAAGGCGAGGAACACCAGCGTCTGTGCGGTCAGGCCGATCGGCAGGCGCTGCCAGGCGAAGATGTCGAAGCTGCCGCTCGAACTCTGGTACAGGTAGACCAGCGACACCAGAAACAGCAGGGAACCCAGCAGCGTGTACAGGAAGAACTTGATGGCCGCGTAGACCCGATTTGGCCCTCCCCAGACCCCGATGATGATGTACATCGGAATCAGGGTCGCCTCGAAGAACACGTAGAACAGCAGCCCGTCGACCGCGCTGAACACGCCGATCAGCAGCCCCGACATGATCAGGAAGGACGCGTAATACTGGGCAACCCGCTCTCCGATCGCCTTCCATCCGGCCAGCACCGCGATCACCGTGATAAAGGCCGTCAGCGGGACGAACCAGATCGACAGGCCGTCGACGCCGAGGTGGTAGTTGGCGTTCAGCGTGCCGATCCAGGGAACTTTTTCTTCGAACTGGAGGCCGGCCTGATCCAGCCTGAACCCGTTCACGACCGGTACGGTCGCCAGCAGGCCGGCCAGGCTGCCGATCAATGCGACCGCGCGCACGACGGCGGCCGAGCGGTCACGGCCGGCCGAAAGCAGGAACAGGCCGAATCCGATCGGAATCCAGATCGCCGCGCTAAGCCACGGGAACGCTGCGCTCATCGGGTCGGATATCCGCCTAACGCACCGCGGCCATCACATATGGCCGGGTCACGAATGCGAACAGCACGATGCCCACACCCACCAGCATCGCGAACGCGTAGTGATAGATGTAGCCGGTCTGGACACGCCGCACCAGCAGCGCAATCCAGCGCACCAGTCGGGCCGATCCGTTCACCGCCACCCCGTCGATCACGCCCACGTCGCCGCCTTGCCAGAAGGCACGGCCGATCAGGCGAGCGCCGGCGCCGAAGACGACCTCGTTGATCCGATCCATGTAGTACTTGTTGTCCAGCAGCGCGTACACGCCCGGAACCCGGTCCCTCCACCGTTGCGGCAGGTCCGGCCGTTTCAGGTACAGGAACCAGGCCGAGACGACGCCCGCGGCTGCGAGCCACAGCGGCCAGCCGGCCCCGCTGTGCAGGGCCATCTCGAGCGGCCCGCGGAAATCTTCAGCGAGGGCGATCATTGCAGGGTGCGCTGCGCCGTTCACGGCGATCGAACCGGCGAAAAAGTCGCTGAACAGCATCCGTTCGACGCTCAGGTAGCCGACCACCACCGACGGAATCGCCAGCGCCACCAGCGGAACGGTCACGACCCAGGGCGACTCGTGAGGAGCGTGGGGCGCCTGGTCGTCGTGGGCGCTGTCCGCGGCTTGGTGACCGCCGTTCGCGCTTTCCGGCGCATGGGGATCGGACGCTGCGGCGCCGAAGCGCGGCTTGCCGTGAAACACCAGGAACAACATCCGGAACGTGTACAACGCCGTCACGAAGACACCGGCGGTCACCGCAAACGATGCGAACCCGCTGCCGGGCAGGCTGCTGTGCGCGACCGCCTCGATGATGCTGTCCTTCGAGTAAAAGCCCGAGAAGCCGGGCGTGCCGATCAACGCCAGCGCGCCGATCAGGAAGGTCGCGTAGGTGAGGGGCATGTGGCGGGCCAAGCCCCCCATTTTGCGGATGTCCTGCTCGTGATGCATCCCGATGATCACCGAGCCGGCCGCCAGAAACAGCAGCGCCTTGAAAAAGGCGTGCGTCACCAGATGGAAGATCGCAATCGAATACGCGGATGCTCCCAGCGCCACCGCCATGTAACCGAGCTGCGACAACGTGGAGTAGGCGATCACCCGCTTGATGTCGTTCTGAACAATGCCGAGCACGCCCATGAAAAACGCAGTGATGGCGCCCACCACCAGCACCACGGACAGTGCGGTGTCGGACAGCTCGAACAGCGGCGACATCCGCGCCACCATGAAGATGCCCGCCGTCACCATCGTGGCCGCGTGGATCAGCGCAGATATCGGCGTCGGACCCTCCATGGAATCCGGCAGCCATACATGCAGCGGAAACTGGGCCGACTTGCCCATCGCGCCGATGAAAAGGCAGATGCAGATCACGGTCGCCAGCGACCAGTCGGTGCCGGGCAGCACCTGCCCGGCCAGCGACGGAGTCGTACTGAACACCTGTCGGTAATCGAGCGTTCCGAAATGCGCGAACACCAGGCCAATGCCGAGCACGAATCCGAGGTCGCCCACGCGATTGACGATGAACGCCTTCAGGCTCGCGTAGATCGCGCTCGGCCGCTCATACCAGAATCCGATCAGCAGGTAGGACATCAGACCCACCCCTTCCCAGCCGAAGAACAGCTGCAGGAAGTTGTTGCTCATCACCAGCATCAGCATCGAGAACGTAAACAGCGAGATGTAAGCGAAGAAACGCTGATAACCGGGATCGTCGGCCATGTAGCCGATCGTGTACACGTGCACCGCGAGCGACACGAAGCTCACGACCAGCATCATCGTGGCGGTCAGCGCGTCGATCAGGAATCCGACGTTCATCCGGACGGTCCCGACCTGGGTCCAGGTATACAGGTCGGCCTCGATCGGCTGCCGGGCCAGCACCACGTGCTGGAACACGAAGCCGGACGCGACCGTGGCGGCCGCGACGCCCAGGATGGCGACCGAGTGCGCGCCCCGCCGCCCAATGGCGCGTCCGAGCAGGCCCGCGATCACGGCGCCGGCGAGCGGCGCCAGCGCCACCACCAGACTCAGGTTGATCCACTGCGCCATCGCCTCAGCCTTTCAGCGAATCGAGCTCATCGACGTTGATCGTGTTCACCGAGCGGAACAGTGCCACCATGATCGCCAGCCCGATGGCCGACTCGGCGGCCGCCACGGTCAGAATGAAAAAGACGAACACCTGACCGTTCAAGTCGCCCAGGTAACGCGAGAACGCGATGAAATTCGTGTTCACCGCCAGCAGCATCAGCTCGATCGCCATCAGCAGCACGATCAGATTCTTCCGGTTCAGAAAGATCCCGATCACCGCGATCGCGAACAGCAGCGCCCCGACTCCGAGATACGCCGACAGTGACACCATGCCTGTCTCCTACCCTCCCGTCCGGTCTGCCGTCGCCTGGCCGGATTCGGCCGGCATCTGCACGATCGTCAGCCGATCCGAGCGCCGCACCGCCACCTGCTCGGCAGGACTCTGACGCCTGACATCCTTGCGCTGGCGCAGCGTCAGCGCGATGGCGGCGACGATCGCCACCAGCAACACGCAGCCTGCGATCTGCAGCGGCAGCAGGTAGTCGGTGAACGCGAGCCGCCCCAGCGCGGCCGTGTTGCCGCCCCGCGGCATCTGCCCCGCGGACAGGCTCTGCCAGCTGCCGTGCGACAGCACCAGCCACAGCTGCAGCGCGATCGCGATCGCCACCAGCAAGGCGGCCGGCAGATGGCTCCAGAAGCCGATACGGGTGCGGTCGATGTTGATGTCCAGCATCATCACGACGAACAGGAACAGCACCATCACCGCGCCCACGTACACCAGGATCAGCACGATCGCGAGAAACTCGGCGTGCAGCTGCATCCAAAGACAGGCGGACGAGAAAAAGGCCAGCACCAGGAACAACACCGCATGAACCGGATTGCGCGCGGTGATGACGCGCAGCCCGGCCAGCAGCGTGCAGCCTGCGAACACGAGGAAAAGTATGCTCTGGGTATCCATCTCACCGATTACCGACCGTTCGCCAATTACTCGACGATCGCGCCCGTCCCCCCTCACCCCTGCGCCTCCCCCCGAGAGGAGAGGGGCAGTCTTCACTCAACCCGCGCCGCTCTGCTCAAAGGGAAAAGAAGTCATCCCTCAACGATAGGCCGCATCGGCCGCGCGCGCCGCCGCGATCTCCTTTTCATAGCGGTCGCCGATCGCAAGCAGCATTTCCTTCGTGTAGACCAGGTCGCCCCGCCGCTCCCCGTGATACTCCAGGATGTGCGTTTCCACGATCGAGTCGACCGGACAGCTTTCCTCGCAGAATCCGCAGAAAATGCACTTGGTCAGATCGATGTCATAGCGCGTCGTGCGCCGCGTGCCGTCGGCTCGCTGTTCCGATTCGATCGTAATCGCCAGCGCCGGGCACACGGCCTCGCACAGCTTGCAGGCGATGCAGCGCTCCTCGCCGTTTTCGTAGCGTCGCAGCGCGTGCAGCCCGCGAAAACGCGGCGACATCGGCGTCTTCTCTTCGGGATAGCGGATCGTGATCTTGCGCGAGAACAGGTAGCGGCCGGTCAGCGCCATCCCCTTGAACAGCTCGCGCAGCAGCAGCGAGTCGAAAAAATCGCCCACCGCCTGGATCGGGCCCTTGCTCATGGCGCCTCCTTCGCCAAGGCTTCGGAGGCCGGGCCCGCTCCCGCCAAGGCTCCGGCGGCCATGGCCGCCGGAGCCGCGGCCGAAGGCGCGGCGGAGGCGGCGCGCCACGGGTTCCACGGCGTCTGCATCAGCACCGCTACCACCACCAGCCAGGCGAGCGTGATCGGAATGAAGACCTTCCAGCCGAGTCGCATGATCTGATCGTAGCGATAGCGCGGAAACGAGGCGCGGATCCAGACGTACATCGAGGCCCCGCCGAACACCTTGGCAAACAACCAGACATCGCGGCCATCGTGGACAGCAGGATCATGTTCGCGTACTCACCCAGAAAGAACATCGCGAATCCCATCCCCGAGTACTCGACCATGTGACCTGCCACGATTTCCGACTCGCCTTCCACGACGTCGAAGGGGTGGCGGTTGGTCTCCGCCACGGCAGAGATCACGTAGACGCCGAACAGCGGCAGCAGCAACCAGCAGTTCCACGACAGGAACGTGAGGCCGTGGTCCGCGGACCAGCCGCGGGTCTGCAGATTGACGATCGTGCTCAGGTTCAGGGATCCCGACACCATCAGCACGCCCACCAGCACGAAGCCCATCGCCAGTTCGTACGACACCATCTGGGCCGCAGCGCGCAAGGCACCCAGAAAGGCATACTTCGAATTGGAGGCCCAGCCGGCGACGATCACGCCGTACACGCCCAGCGACGTCACCGCCATCACGTACAACAAGCCTGCGTTGACATCGGCCAGCACCACCCCGGGCGCAAACGGGATCACCGCCCAGGCCGCCAGCGCCGGCATCATCACCAGCACCGGCGCGAGCAGGTACAGCGCCCTGTCGGCCTGCGTCGGCACGATCACTTCCTTGAACATCAGCTTCAACGCGTCGGCGACCGGCTGCAGCAGCCCGAGCGGGCCGACCCGGTTCGGACCCAAGCGGATGTGCATCCACCCGATCAGCTTGCGCTCCCAGTAGGTCAGGTAGGCGACCATCACCAGGATCGGAACCACAATCGCAAGGATCTTGCCGAGGGTGATCAGAACCGAGAGCCACAATCCCGAGCTGCCGCCCCAGCGACCCACCAGGCCCATCGTCTCGGCCGCTTCGCTCATCCCGCGCGTTCCAGCCGGATCGACCCGAACATCGGGCCCAGCGCGCTGGTGGACGCGTGCCCGGCCGGGACCCGGACCACGCCGTCCGGCAGGCGCGAATCGACCCCGCATTCGAGCAGCGCCACCGCCGAACCCTGCCGCACCCACGCTCGATCCCCGCGCGCCAGGCCGAAACGCTTCAAGGTCGCCTCGTTGGCCGTTGCCCGCGGCGGGCGGGCGTCGGCCGTTTTCTGCAGGGACAAAGCGCGGCGCACCAGCGCGTCGGTCCAGTAAATCGGTACATCGGCGATGCGTTCGGCATCAAGGCCGGCCGGCGCCTCGGACGAAAGCGCCGGGGCGACCCTGAGGTCGTTCGACAGCCAGGCCGACGGAATCGCCGGCAACGCGCACTCGCGCACCTGCTCGGGCGATTCGTAGTCGAATCCCGCCAGCCCCAACAGGTTTCCGAGCACGCGCAGCACTTTCCAGCCCGGCCTGGCCTCGCCTTGCGGGTGCGCAGCGCCGTTGAAGCTCTGAACCCGGCCTTCGGTGTTCACGAACGTTCCGGCCGTCTCGGCGAACGGCGCAATCGGCAGCAGCGCATGCGCGTACTCCATCGCTCCGTTGCGATAGGCGCTGCACGAGACCACGCACTCGGCCGCCGCCAGCGCCTTCGCGGCCAGCGCCGGATCGGCCGTGTCGTACTCGGGCTCGCAGTTCCACAGCATCAGCACCGGGCGCGGCCGCTCGAGCATGGCGCGCGCATTCAGCCCCCCGCGCAACGGCCGGGCGCCGGCAAGGTAACCGCCGACGCTGTTGGCGCCCTCCCCCAGCACCCCCATCCGGGCCCCGACCGCTTCGGCGATCCATTGCGCCCAGGAACCGATCGACGCCGCCTGCGGATGCTGGATCGCCGCGTTACCCAGCAAAACGGCCGAATTCGCTCCCGAACACAGGCTGTCGGCGATCTTGCGGGCGATCTCACCCGGTTTCACGTCGGCGGGCGCGGCCAGGCCCTTGATCTGCGCCACCGCCGAGGCGATCTGCGCAAGCTGCACGGTCCAGCCCGAGGGCGCCGTGATCGCGCGATGGGCCACGTTCATCAGCGGATCATCGTCGACCGCGTGCACGACGCTGAGCTGGCAGCCGTGCCCGACCGCATCGCGCAGGCGCACCGCCATCAGCGGGTGGTCCTTGCGCAGGAACGAGCCGACCAGCAGAACGCGGTCCAGGCGGTTCAGCGCGGCCACCGGCATGCCGAGCCACGGGGCGCCACGCCGCACCGCGTCGGCCGAAAAGTCGGTTTGCCGCAGCCGAAAATCGATGTGATCGGAACCCAGCGCGCGCGTCATCTGGGCCAGAAGGAACATTTCCTCCAGCGTGCTCGCCGGCGACACCAGCGCGCCGATCGAGTCGCCGCCCTGGCGCGAACGCGCTTCGTTCAGCGTCGAGGCAACGAAATTCAGCGCCTCTTCCCACTCGACCTCGCGCCAGCCGCCCGCGTGCCGCAGCATCGGATGGGTCAGCCGATCGGCCGCGTACAAGCCCTCGTAGGAGAAGCGGTCCCGGTCCGACAGCCAGCACTCGTTGATTTCCTCGTTTTCCAGCGGAACCACCCGCATCACCTGCTGAGCCTTGACCTGAACGATCAAGTTGGAACCGAGCGAATCGTGCGGGCTGACCGACTTGCGCCGACCCAGCTCCCAGGTGCGGGCTGCATAGCGGAACGGCTTGCTGGTCAGCGCTCCGACCGGGCAAATGTCGATCATGTTGCCCGAGACTTCCGAGTCGACGCTGTGGCCGAGGAACGACAGGATCTCGGAGTGCTCGCCGCGCCCGGCCATGCCGAGCTCCATCACGCCGCCGATCTGCCGGCCGAAGCGCACGCAGCGGGTGCAGTGGATGCAGCGGGCCATCTCCTCGGCCGCAACCAGCGGCCCGATGTCCTTGTGAAACACCACGCGCTTGGGTTCCGTGTAGCGCGACGCCGAAGGGCCGTAACCGACCGCGAGGTCCTGCAACTGGCATTCGCCCCCCTGATCGCAGATGGGGCAATCGAGCGGATGGTTGATCAGCAGGAACTCCATCACGCTGCGCTGCGCCTCCTTCGTGCGCTGGCTGGTCGTGTGCACTGTCATGCCGGCCGCCACAAACGTGGCGCAAGCGGGCATCGGCTTGGGGACTTTCTCGACTTCCACCAGGCACATCCGGCAGTTGGCCGCGAGCGACAGCTTCTTGTGGTAGCAAAAGTGCGGAATCAGGATGTTCAGCCGGGCGGCGGCCTCCAACACGGTGGTGCCCTCGGGCACCGACACCTTCGTTGCGTCGATCGTCAATTCGATCATGGCCGGCGCTTCCTGGGGTTCACGCCATCGCGTCGTAACTGGACTGGCGCAAGGCTACACATAATCAGGCACCAGGCAGCGGCGGTGCTCGATGTGATGCTCGAACTCGCTGTGAAAGTTCTTCAGAAACGATCGCACCGGCAGCGCCGCCGCGTCCCCCAGCGCGCAGATCGTGCGTCCGATGATGTTCGCGGCCACCGAGTCCAGCAGATCCAGGTCCTCGGGCCTGCCCTGCCCGTTCTCGATCCGGTGCGCCACGCGGTACAGCCAGCCGGCACCCTCGCGGCAGGGCGTGCACTGCCCGCACGATTCCTCGAAGTAGAAATACGACAGGCGTTCCAGACTGCGCACCATGCAGCGGGTCTCGTCCATCACGATCACGCCGCCGGAGCCGAGCATCGAGCCCGCCTTGGCGATCGAGTCGTAATCCATATCGGTCGCCATCATCACAGCACCCGGCAGCACCGGCATCGACGATCCGCCCGGGATAACGGCCTTGATCCGCCGGCCACCCCGCATGCCTCCGGCCAGCTCCAGCAGCTTGGCGAACGGCGTGCCGAGCGGCACCTCGTAGTTTCCGGGCGAGGTGACGTCGCCCGAAACCGAAAATATCTTGGTGCCGCCGTTGTTCGGCCGCCCGAGCGACACGAAGGCATCGGCACCGTGGCGCAGGATCCATGGAACGGTGGCGAACGTCTCGGTGTTGTTGATCGTCGTGGGTTTGCCGTACAGCCCGTAGCCGGCCGGAAACGGCGGCTTGAACCGGGGCAGCCCCTTCTTGCCCTCGATCGATTCCAGCAACGCGGTCTCTTCACCGCAGATATAGGCGCCGAAGCCGTGCGTCGTGTACAGATCGAATGAGAAATCGCTGCCCAGGATGTTGCGGCCCAGATATCCGGCCTGGTACGCCTCGTCCAGCGCCTGCTGGAAGCGTTCGTATTCCGGCCAGATCTCACCGTGGATGTAGTTGTATCCGGCCGTCGATCCGGACGCATAGGCCGCGATCGCCATGCCTTCGATCACCGAGTGCGGGTTGTAGCGAAGGATGTCCCGGTCCTTGAAGGTCCCCGGCTCGCCTTCGTCCGAATTGCACACCAGGTACTTGGGCCCGGCGTACTGGCGCGGCATGAAGCTCCATTTGAGCCCGGTCGGAAATCCCGCACCGCCGCGACCACGCAGCGCCGACTTCTTAACTTCGGCGATCACCTGGTCCGGGGTCATCTTCTCGGACAGCATCCTGCGCAGCGCCGCGTAGCCGTCGCGCTTCTGGTAGTCGGCCAGCTGCCAGTTCTGGCCGTCCAGCCCATCCAGCACGATCGGTTTGATGTGCCGCCCGTGGAAGCATGTCTGAGCGCTCATTCCGCCCTCATCGACTCTTATCCCGCCCAAGCTCCTCGAGCAGCTGATCGATTCGATCGTCGCTCAGGAAGCTGCACATCCGCTTGTTGTTGACCAGCACGACGGGCGCGTCGCCGCAGGCCCCGAAGCACTCGCCCTCCTTCAGCGTGAACAGCCGGTCGGAAGTGGTTTCCCCGAAACCTATCCCCAGCTTCGCCTTCAGGTACGCCGCGGCCCGGGTCGCGCCCGACAGGGCACACGGCAGGTTCGTGCACAGCGTCAACTTGAAGCGCCCGACCGGCTGCAGGTCGAACATCGCGTAAAACGTGGCCACCTCATAGGCGGCGATCGGGGGCATGCCCAGATACGAGGCGACCGCCTCGATCGCCCAGCCCGGAAGCCACCCCAGCTCGTCCTGCGCGATCACCAGCCCGGACAGAACGGCCGAACGCTTCTGCTGCGGAGGATATTTGGCGACTTCGCGGTCGATCCGGCGGTAGGCCTCGGCCGACAGCGTCTCGCCGGTTTCGGGCAGCGCGCTCATCGGTCGATCTCCCCGAACACGATGTCCTGGGTGCCGATCACGGTCACCGCATCGGCCAGCATGTGACCGCGCGTCATCTCGTCGAAAGCCTGCAAGTGAGCAAATCCCGGCGCGCGGATCTTCAGCCGGTAGGGCTTGTTGGCGCCATCGGAGACCAGATAGATGCCGAACTCGCCCTTGGGGGCTTCGACCGCCGCGTACACCTCGCCGGGCGGCACGTGAATGCCCTCGGTGAACAGCTTGAAGTGGTGGATCAGCTCTTCCATGTTCGACTTCATGTCGACCCGGGACGGCGGAGCCACCTTGTGGTCGTCCGACATCACCGGCCCCGGATGCGTGCGCAGCCACTCGATGCACTGGCGGATGATCCGGTTGCTCTGGCGCATTTCCTCCATCCGCACCAGGTAACGGTCATAGCTATCCCCGTTGCGGCCGATCGGAATGTCGAAATCCATCTGCCGATAGACCTCGTAGGGCTGCTTCTTGCGCAGATCCCACGCGATTCCCGAGCCGCGCAGCATCGGGCCGGTGAACCCCAGCGCCAGCGCCCGCTCGGGCGACACGACCCCGATGCCGACCAGCCGCTGCTTCCAGATCCGGTTGTCGGTCAGCAGCGTTTCGTATTCGTCCACATAGGTTGGAAACCGTTTCGTGAAATCCTCGATGAAGTCGAGCAGCGAGCCCCGGCGGTTGGCGTTCAGGCGCTCGACCTCCTGCGCGCTTCGATAGGCCGAGGGTGCGTAGCGCGGCATCGAGTCGGGCAGGTCCCGGAACACCCCGCCCGGCCGGTAGTAGGCGGCGTGCATGCGCGCACCACTGGCGGCTTCGTACATGTCGAACAGGTCCTCGCGTTCGCGGAACGCGTACAGGAACACCGCCATCGCGCCTATGTCCAGCCCGTGCGCGCCGATCCACAGCAGGTGATTGAGCAGGCGCGTGATCTCGTCGAACATCACGCGGATGTATTGGGCCCGCAGCGGCACCTCGACACCGACCAGCCGCTCGATCGCCATCACGTAGGCGTGCTCGTTGGCCATCATCGACACGTAGTCGAGGCGGTCCATGTAAGGGACCGACTGGATGTACGTGCGGGTCTCGGCCAGCTTTTCGGTCGCCCGGTGCAGCAGCCCGATGTGCGGGTCGGCGCGTTCGATCACCTCGCCGTCGAGCTCCAGCACCAGCCGCAGCACCCCATGCGCCGCCGGATGCTGCGGGCCAAAGTTGAGCGTGTAATTGCGAATGTCCGCCATCAGCGATCCATGGTCCTCAAGGCTTCGCGTAGCTGTCTTCGCGGATCACGCGCGGTGTGACCTCGCGCGGTTCGATCGTGACCGGTTGATAGATCACGCGCTTCTGCTCGGGGTCGTATCGCATCTCCACGTGGCCTGAAACCGGGAAGTCCTTGCGGAACGGATGGCCGACAAAACCGTAGTCGGTCAATATCCGGCGCAGGTCGGGGTGCCCTTCGAACACGATTCCGTACAGGTCGAATGCCTCGCGCTCGTACCAGCCGGCGGCCGGCCACACCGAAGTCAGCGTCGCGATCACCGGAAATTCGTCGTCGGTGCAGAAGCCGCGCAGGCGCAGCCTCCAATTGTTGGAAACGGACAGAAGGTGAGCGACGACGGCGTAACGCCGGCCCTCCCACGGCCGCTCTCCATAGCTCGAGTAGTCGACTCCGCACAAGTCGATCAGCTGCTCGAAGCCGAGCGAGGCGTCCTCGCGCAGTACCTGGGCAAGCTGCAGGTACTGGGAGGCGGGCGCAGTCAAGGTCAGTTCGCCAAAGGCCGATCGCAGGTCGGCCGCCGCTTCTCCCAGCCGCGTACGCAAGCGTTCTGCCAGAACTTCGATTCCCATCAGTGCGGGTCCGTTGCGTTCGAGCTCAGCGAGGGTCTCGCAAATCGGCCCGCGCAGTGGTTTTTCATCAGCCTGCTAGCGGGCGATCGTGTTGGTGCGGCGTATCTTCTTCTGCAGCTGCAGGATTCCGTAGATCAGCGCTTCGGCGGTCGGCGGACACCCAGGCACGTAGATGTCCACCGGTACGATCCGGTCGCAGCCGCGAACCACCGAGTACGAGTAATGGTAGTAGCCGCCGCCATTGGCACACGATCCCATAGAGATCACCCAGCGCGGTTCCGCCATCTGGTCATATACCTTGCGCAAGGCGGGGGCCATCTTGTTGCACAGCGTGCCGGCCACGATCATCACGTCCGACTGTCGCGGACTCGGCCGGAACACCATGCCGAAGCGGTCCAGGTCGTAACGGGCGGCGCCCGCGTGCATCATCTCGACCGCGCAACACGCCAGGCCGAACGTGACCGGCCACAGCGACCCGGTCTTGGACCAGTTGATCAGCTTGTCCAGGCTGGTCGTAACGAAGCCTTCTTCGAAAACGCCTTCGATAACGCTCACGGTCCGGACCTCGCGACTCTCATTCCCAGTCCAACGCGCCCTTTTTCCATTCGTAGACAAAGCCGACCGTCAGAATGGACAGGAACAGCATCATCCCCCAGAAGCCGGGGCTCCACGGGCCCAGATCGCCCAAGGTCGCGCCCCAAGGAAACAGGAACGCGACTTCCAGGTCGAACAGGATGAACAGGATCGCTACCAGGTAATACCGGACGTCGAACTTCATTCGCGCATCTTCGAACGCTTCGAAACCGCACTCGTAGGGCGACAGTTTCTCCGGGTCCGGGCGGTTCGGACCGAGCAGCATGCCGATCGCGACTGGCGCGATACCGATGATCGCGCCGACGATCAGGAACAACAGGACCGGCAGGTAGCTTTCAAGATCCACGCAATTCCCGCGCCGCTTGTGCGCATCCGGCGGGCACCCCCGGACGCTTGAGTTTTCCCACCACCCCTTGCTCTGACCGTTTCCGGCCGGGCTGGTTCACGTCGACGTGGTGCCGACGGTGAGACTCGAACTCACACGGCTTTCGCCGCCACCCCCTCAAGATGGTGTGTCTACCAATTCCACCACGTCGGCGATCGGGCCGAATTCTACCCGCTTTCCGCAAAGCAGCATCGGCGAATGCCGCCGACCGTCATCGGCAGGCCGCTGCCTGCGCGGCGTTTCTACTTGGGAATGTCGGTCGGGCGATTGGCCGGTGGCGGCGTCCCGGCGCCGGCGGGCGATGGTGTCGCACCTTTCTGAGGCGCGGCGGTCGCGGGAATCTCGCCCGGACCGCCGGGCGCCGCCGGTGCTCCAGCCGGCGCCGGCGCGGGCGCGTCCTTGCCGACCGTACTCATGATGCCGCCGCGGTCGGTTCGAGCCGATGTCGTGCGCGCCGTAGTGGCCGTGTACGCCAGGCCGATCGTCGCCAGGAAGAAGATCGCTGCCAGCACGGCGGTCGAGCGCGAAAGAAAATTGGCCGATCCACTGGCTCCGAACAGGCTGCCGGAGGCGCCGCCTCCGAAGGCCGCTCCCATGTCGGCGCCCTTGCCATGCTGCAGCAAGATCAACACGATGATGGAAATCGCGCAGATCACCTGAACCACGATCAACAGCGAATTCAGCCACGCCATAAAATCTTCTCCTACTTACTTGGTCATTTCCCTCACCCCTTGCCCCTCTCCCTGAGGGAGAGGGGCAAGTTCGTGCGGGAAATGTTCGTCAACATTTCCCGAATACTCAGTTGGCAGCGCGGTCAGCGCTCTGGCAAATCGAGATAAAGTCCGTCACCGACAGCGACGCGCCGCCGATCAGGCCGCCGTCGACATCCGGCTGCGCGAACAGCTCCAGTGCGTTCGACGGCTTCACGCTGCCGCCGTAAACGATGCGCGTCTGCGAAGCCGCACCGGGATCGTGTCGCGACAGCAAGGAACGTATCGCCGCGTGCACCTCCTGCGCCTGGGCCGGGGTCGCGGTCTGACCGGTCCCGATCGCCCACACCGGCTCATAGGCGATCGCGCAGGCCGCCAGCTCGTCGGCCGCACAGGCGTCGAATACCGGCGCCAGTTGGGCGGTGATGACCGCCAGCGTCCGGCCCTGCTCCCGTTCGTGCAGCGTCTCTCCGACGCAGATGATCGGCTTCAGCCCGTGCACAACCGCCCGTGCCGCCTTGGCCGCGACGATCCCGCTGCTTTCTCCGTATCGGCTGCGGCGTTCCGAATGGCCGACGATCACCCACCGAACCCCGCAGTCGAGCAGCATCTCGGCCGCGATTTCCCCGGTGGCCGCCCCGGGCGCATCGGCGCTCAGGTTCTGCGCACCGGCGCTGGCGTGCCGCGTGCCGCGCAAGGCATCGGCCACCTGCGCCAGATAAACGTAGGGAGCGCACACCGCAACTTCAGACGAGACCGTCGAGGCCGTGAACACCCGCAGCCACTCGCGATTGGACGCGAACGAGCCGTTCATCTTCCAGTTGGCGGCGACCAGGGTGGCGCGCACGAAGCCTCCGGGTGTGCTGGCGGTCCAAGCCGGCTTGATTCCTGACCGCCAGCGCTCGCTCAGGACTGGGTGACCGGCGTGGCCGGGTCGGTCGCAAGCGCTTTCATCGAAAGGCGGACCCGCCCCTTTTCGTCGGCCTCGATCACCTTGACCTTGACTTGCTGGCCCTCTTTCAGGAAATCGGAGACCTGGTTGACACGCTCGTTGGCGATCTGCGAGATATGCAACAGGCCGTCGCGCCCCGGAAGGATCTGGACGATCGCGCCGAAATCGAGCAGGCGAAGCACGGTGCCGTCGTAGACCTTGCCGACCTCGACCTCGGCGGTGAGCTCCATGATGCGCCGCTGCGCCTCGCGACCTTTCTCCTGGTCGACGCTGGCGATGATCACGGTGCCGTCGTCCTCGATGTCGATCTGGGTTCCGGTCTCCTCGGTCAGCGCGCGGATCACCGAACCGCCCTTGCCGATCACGTCGCGGATCTTCTCCGGATTGATCTTCATCCGGATCATGCGCGGGGCGTAGGCCGACAGCTCGCCGCGCGAGGCCGCGATCGAATCCTGCATTTTCTGCAGAATCGTCATCCGGGCCTCGCGCGCCTGCGCCAGCGCGACCTGCATGATCTCTTTCGTGATTCCCTCGATCTTGATATCCATCTGCAGCGCGGTGACGCCGCGCGAGGTGCCCGCCACCTTGAAGTCCATATCTCCCAGGTGGTCCTCGTCGCCCAGGATGTCGGTCAGGACTGCAAAGCGATTGCCCTCCTTGATCAGACCCATCGCGATACCCGCCACGTGCGCCTTGACCGGCACGCCGGCGTCCATCAGCGCCAGGCAGCCGCCACACACGGAGGCCATCGACGATGATCCATTGGACTCCGTAATCTCCGAGACGACGCGTATCGAGTATTGGAATTCCTCGACCGGGGGCAGAACCGCGGCCAGCGCGCGCTTGGCCAGGCGTCCGTGCCCGACCTCGCGACGCTTCGGTGCGCCCATGCGCCCCGTTTCGCCGGTGGCAAACGGCGGCATGTTGTAGTGGAGCATGAAGCGCTCGCGATACTCGCCCTGCAGCGCGTCGATGATCTGCTCGTCCTGTTTGGTGCCCAGCGTGGCCGTCACCACGGCCTGCGTTTCACCGCGGGTAAAAAGCGCCGATCCATGGGTTCGCGGCAAGACTCCGAGCCGGATTTCGATCGGCCGCACCGTGCGCGTATCGCGCCCGTCGATGCGCGGCTCGCCGTCCAATATCTGGCTTCGTACGAGCTTGGCCTGCAGATCGAACAGGATCGCGCCAACCTCGTTGGGGTCCGGCGGGGCATTTCCCGTCTCGGTCGCCTCGGTGATCAGCGTCGAGGCCGTTTGCGCCTCGATCTCGCTGATCCGCTGGGATCGCGCCTGCTTGCTGCGGATCTGGTAGGCCGCCCGCAGGTCCGACCCGGCCAAGTTCACGATGCGCGATAGCAGGACCTCGTTCTTGGGTGCGGACTGCCAGTCCCAGGCCGGCTTGCCCGCCTCACGCACGAGGCTGTGGATCGCGTCGATCGCAAGCTGCATCTGCTGATGGCCGAAAAGGACCGCGCCCAGCATCACGTCTTCAGGCAGCTGATCGGCTTCGGACTCGACCATCAGAACCGCGCGCTCGGTCCCGGCCACCACCAGATTCAGGGCCGAATTCTTCAGTTGCGAGGCGGTCGGATTCACGACCAACTGGCCGTCCACGTATCCGACGCGAGCCGCCCCGATCGGTCCTTTGAACGGGATGCCCGACAGCGACAGCGCAGCCGAGGCGCCGATCAACGCCGGAATATCGGGGTCGATTTCCGGATTGATCGACATCACGTGCAGGACCACCTGCACTTCGTTGTAGAAGCCGTCGGGGAACAGCGGGCGAATCGGCCGATCAATCAGGCGCGAGGTCAGCACCTCTTTTTCCGAAGGACGCCCCTCGCGTTTGAAGAAGCCGCCTGGGATGCGCCCGGCCGCATACGTCTTCTCGACATAGTCGACCGTCAGCGGGAAAAAGTCCTGCCCGGGGCGAGCCTTGCCGGCCGCCACGACCGTGGCCAGCACCACCGTATCGTCCATCGAAACCAGCACGCTGCCGTCGGCCTGGCGTGCGATTTCCCCGGTCTCGAGCTGCACCGTGTGCGCCCCGAACTGAAACGTCTTGGTCACTTTTTGGAACACTTGGTTTTCCTTTCGTGCCCAGCCAAGGACACACCGATGCGGGCGGCAATCCGTCCAGGCGATTGGCTCAGCACTCGAGTCATCCGACGGCCGGTCCGTGCTGCGACCGCTGCTTACTTGCGCAGGCCCAAGCTCTCGATCAGACCCTTGTAGGCGTCCGGCTTCTTGCCCTTCAGGTAGTCCAGCAGTTTGCGCCGCCGACTGACCATTTTGAGCAGGCCACGCCTGGAATGATGGTCCTTGACGTGAGTCTTGAAATGCTCGGTCAGCTCATTGATGCGAGCGGTCAGCAACGCGACCTGTACCTCGGGCGAACCGGTATCGTTTACGGCGCGCTGAAACTTGGCGACGATGTCGCCCTTTTTGATATCTGCAACCGACATCAGGGTCCCCTTGAGGCCAACATGCGGTCACGGAAGGGCCTCCGTGCCGTGAAGCGGCGGATTATAAGCCCAGACGGCGTCCAAGGCGCGTGCGCCCGGTACCGGGCCCGCTCGTATCGGGGCCGGAGATGCCGCGGCCCCGATACAGCTACGGAGCGAGCGAGATCTGTGGATTGATCCGTTCGGCGGTCGTATACAGCTTGTTGAGCGCGTTAATGTACGCCTTGGCAGAGGCCGCGATGATGTCCGGATCGGATCCGATGCCGTTGACGATCCGGCCGGCGCGGGCCAGTCGGACCGTGACCTCGCCCTGAGCTTCGGTGCCGGTCGTGATCGCGTTGACCGAGTACAGCAGCAGCTCGCAACCGCTGCCGACCTTGCTTTCGATCGCTTTCAGCGTGGCATCGACCGGGCCGTTGCCGTCGGAGCGGGCATCGATCTCTTCAGCACCGACGCGAAACACGACGCGGGCGTGCGGGCGCTCGCCGGTTGTCGAACCTTGCGAGAGCGAAACCAGGCGGAAATACTCGTTATGCGGGACGACCGCCTCATCGGAAAACAGCGCCTGGATGTCCTCGTCGAATATCTCCGCCTTGCGGTCTGCCAGGTCCTTGAAGCTCGCAAAAGCCGCTACCAGTTCCTCCTCGCTTTCGATCGGAATGCCGAGCTCCTGGACCCGCTGGCGGAACGCGGTGCGGCCGGACAGCTTTCCCAGCACGATCCGGTTGGTGGTCCAGCCCACGTCCTCGGCGCGCATGATCTCGTAGGTCTGGCGCGCCTTCAGCACCCCGTCCTGGTGAATGCCCGAGGCGTGCGCAAACGCGTTGGCGCCCACCACGGCCTTGTTGGGCTGGACCGGAAAGCCCGTGATGTTGGATACGAGCTTGGAGCTGGCAACGATCTGCGTGGTGTCGATCCCGACCTCCAGACCGAACACGTCGTGGCGCGTCTTCACGGCCATCACGACCTCCTCCAGCGACGTGTTGCCGGCGCGCTCGCCCAGACCGTTGATCGTGCACTCGATCTGGCGCGCGCCGTTCAACACGCCGGCCAGCGAATTGGCCACGGCCATTCCCAGGTCGTTGTGGCAGTGAACCGACCAGACCGCGCGGTCCGAATTGGGCACGCGCTCGCGCAGCTCCCGCAGCAGCCGTCCGTACTGCTCGGGCACCGCGTAGCCGACCGTATCGGGAATGTTGATCGTGGTGGCCCCTTCGGCTATCGCCGCCTCGATCACCCGACACAGGAAATCGAGCTCAGAGCGACTGCCGTCCTCGGTGGAGAACTCGACGTCGTCGGTGAAGCGGCGTGCCAGGCGCACCGCTTGCCTGGCCTGCTCGAAGACCTGATCGGGCGACATTCGCAATTTCTTTTCCATGTGCAGCGGCGAGGTTGCGATGAACGTGTGGATCCGCTTCGACCGTGCGCTGGCAAGAGCCTCGGCCGCCCTGGAGATGTCGCGCTCGTTGGCGCGCGCCAGCGAACACACGGTGCTTTCGCGCACGGCCGCCGCGATCGAGCGGATCGCCTCGAAATCCCCGTTGGAGGACGCGGCGAAGCCGGCTTCGATCACGTCCACGCGCAGGCGCTCCAGTTGCTTGGCGATCCGAAGCTTCTCCTCCCGGGTCATGGCGGCGCCCGGGCTCTGTTCACCGTCGCGCAGCGTGGTATCGAAGATGATCAAACGGTCCATCGGGACTCTCCCTGAAGGCATGTCTTTCCGGCCTGGGGGTCACCCGCAGGCCGGGCAGAACTCGAATTGTGGGTCGGGGGTTAGCTGCGCGCGGGGCGCAGCAGCAGCGGCCGCAGTCGGGGCGCGGCCATGCGGGTACTGAGGTGACGGGTGTCTAGTGCTTCCACCAAGTCACTATAAGCGCATTCGCCCGCGTTAACAATCGCTCAATGCGGCGGCGCCGTCTCGGCGCCGGAGCGCGCCGGCTGGGCCGGATTGGATTGGCCGCGCCAGCGGCGCCAGCCCCAGTACACATACCCGGAGACGGCGTAGCAGCAGAACAGCACGAACAGGACGATGGGCGGGTCCGAGGAGATCAAGAAGATCGCCACCACGATCGCCACCATCACCCAGAACGGCACGCTGACGCCGACGTGGAAGCTCTTGCCGCTGTAAAACGGGGCGCTCGAGACCATCGTGAGGCCGGCATACACGGTTACGCCGAATGCGACCCAGGGCAACCACACTTGCTGTATCTGCAGGTGATTGTCGACCGCCAGCCAGACGAACCCGGCTACCAGCGCTGCGGCGGCCGGGCTTGGCAGGCCCTGAAAGAAGCGCCGGTCAACGACTCCGATATTGGCGTTGAAGCGGGCCAGCCGCAACGCGGCTCCGGCGCAGTAGACGAACGCCGCGGCCCACCCCCAGCGCCCCAGTCCGCGCAGCGCCCATTCGTACATCACGATCGCCGGCGCAACCCCGAACGAGGTCATGTCGGACAGCGAATCGAAGTGCTCGCCGAACGCGCTTTGCGTATTCGTCAGACGAGCCACCCGGCCGTCCATTCCATCGAGGACCATCGCGGTGAAGATGGCCACCGCGGCCCATTCGAAACGCTGATTCATCGCCTGCACCGTCGCGAAGAAACCCGCGAACAGCGCTGCCGTCGTAAAAAGATTGGGAAGCAGGTAGATGCCGCGCCGGCGGCGTGCCGGGGCCTTGAAGTCGTCTGGAAGCGCGCCGGCGGAACCGGCGAGCGGGCGCAGCTTGCGCCGGCGAAAGCGCATCGGCACCTTCATCAGAACTCGGCCAGCACCGAGGTGCCCGCGTGGACGGAATCACCGACCGCGACCACCGGCCTCACGAAGCGCGGCAGGTACACGTCCACCCGCGAGCCGAAGCGGATGAAGCCGAAGCGCTGGCCGCGCACCAGCCGATCGCCGGTCTGCACATAACACAGGATCCGGCGCGCGATCAGTCCGGCCACCTGCACGACCGAGATCCGCTCTCCGGTCGGCATACGCAGCACGATCACGTTGGCCTCGTTGCGTTCCGACGCCTTGTCCAGGTCCGCCTGGATGAAGGCTCCCGGGCGATATTGAACTTTTTCGATGACGCCGTCGACCGGCGCGCGGTTGCTGTGGACGTTGAACACGTTCATGAACACGCTGATCAACAGCGCGTCGCTCCCGGTGTTCGGATCGCGCAGCGCTTCGACCCTGACGATCCGGCCGTCGGCCGGAGACACGATCGCACCGGGCCCGGCGCGAACCTGCCGGGGCGGATCGCGGAAGAACTGAACGACGAACGCGGCCAGCAGCCACAGCGGAATCGACCAGGCAAAACCGGCCAGCGACGCGACCACGACCGCGGCCGCCACGGCCGCCCCGATGAAGGGCCAACCTTCGCGCGCCAGCCACGGCTGCAGTCGGCCGTTCATAGGTGAGGGTCCAGCGCGCCTCCTGCGACGGTCCGCATCGATGCCACTCGATCCGATTCCTAGTTGCGCGAGGTATCGACCAGGCGGTTCTTCTTGATCCAGGGCATCATCGAGCGCAACTTCTCGCCGATCTGCTCGATCGGATGCTGGGCGGTCAGACGGCGGCGGGCCTGCAGCGTCGGCGCTCCGACACGGTTTTCCAGCAGAAAGCTTTTCGCGTACTCGCCGTTCTGGATCCGTTCCAAAGCGCGCCGCATCGCCTGCCGGGACTGCTCGTTGATCACCTCCGGTCCCGTCACGTACTCACCGTACTCGGCGTTGTTCGAGATCGAATAGTTCATGGTCCCGATGCCGCCTTCGTACATCAGATCCACAATCAGCTTCAGCTCGTGCAGGCACTCGAAATAGGCCATTTCGGGCGCGTAGCCGGCCTGGACCAGGGTCTCGAAGCCGGCCTTGACCAGTTCCACGCATCCGCCGCACAGGACCGTCTGCTCGCCGAACAGATCGGTTTCGGTTTCCTCGCGAAACGTGGTTTCGATGATCCCGGCCTTGCCACTGCCGATCGCGCTCGCATAGGACAGCGCCAGGTCGCGTGCTGCGCCGGAGGCGTCCTGGTGGACCGCGATCAGAGACGGCACGCCGCCGCCCTGCGTATAGGTCGCGCGCAGCGTGTGACCCGGCGCCTTGGGCGCGACCATCAGCACGTCCAGGTCCGCACGCGGCTGGATCTGCCCGTAGTGGATGTTGAATCCGTGCGCGAAGGCGAGCACCGCGCCCTTCTTGATGTTGGGCTCGATCGAGTCCCGATAGACCTGCCCGTGGTTCTCATCGGGCAGCAGGATCATCACGATGTCGGCGTCCCGCACCGCTTCGCCAACCTCCTTGACCTCCAGCCCGGCCTTGGCCGCTTTCTGCCAGGAGACGCCGTCCCGACGCAAGGCCACCGTCACGCGCACCCCCGAGTCCTTCAGGTTCAGCGCGTGCGCGTGTCCCTGCGATCCGTAGCCCACGATCGCGACCCGGCGGCCCTTCACCAACGACAGGTCGGCGTCCTTGTCGTAATAGATTTTCATAGACGGGCTCCCTCCACACAGTTGCAAGCAATCATTCAAACACGCAGGACCTTTTCTCCCCGGCCGATTCCTGAACTGCCCGTGCGAACCGTCTCCAGGATCGAGGCGCGGTCGATCGCGCGAATGAAGGCATCGATCTTCGCCGTGTTTCCCGTCAGTTCGATCGTATACGTGCGCTCGGTTACATCGATGATCCGGCCGCGAAAAATATCGGCCATCCGCTTCATCTCGTCGCGCTCGCGCCCGGTTGCCCGCACCTTGATCAGCATCAGCTCGCGCTCGGTGAACTCACCCTCGGTCAGATCAACGACCTTGACCACTTCGATCAGCCGATTCAAGTGTTTCGTGATCTGCTCGATCACATCGTCGGAGCCGGCGGTGACGACCGTCATCCGCGACAGGGACGGATCCTCGGTCGGAGCCACCGTCAGGGTCTCGATGTTGTAGCCGCGCGCGGAAAACAGGCCGACCACGCGCGACAGCGCTCCGGGTTCGTTCTCGAGCAGGATGGAAACGATGTGGCGCATTACAGGTCTTCCGAGCCCAGCAGCATTTCCGTCAGTCCCTTGCCGGACTTGACCATCGGCCAGACGTTCTCGGTCTGGTCCGTGATGAAGTCCATGAACACGAGCCGGTCCTGCAGCCGCGTGAACGCCTCCCTCAGGGCCGGCTCGACGTCGGCCGGCCGCTCGATCCGCATACCGACGTGCCCGTAGCTTTCGGCCAGCTTGACGAAATCCGGCAGCGCGTCCATGTAGGACTCCGAGTAGCGGCTGCCGTAGTCGATCTGCTGCCATTGCCGGACCATGCCCAGATAGCGGTTGTTCAGGTTGACGATCTTCGGGGTCAGCCGGTATTGCTTGCACGTCGACAGCTCCTGGATGCACATCTGGACCGAGGCCTCCCCCGTGACGACGGCCACCCGGGCGTCGGGATTGGCCATCTGCACGCCCATCGCATACGGCAGGCCCACCCCCATCGTGCCCAGTCCGCCCGAATTGATCCAGCGGCGCGGCTTCTCGAACGGGTAATACTGCGCCGCCCACATCTGGTGCTGCCCGACGTCCGACGTTACGAAGGCATCGCCCTCCGTCACCTTCCATAGCGTCTGGATCACATATTGAGGCTTGATCACCTGGTCGTTCATTTCATATTTCAGGCAATCGCGCGACCGCCACTGCTGGATCTGCCGCCACCACGCCTCGGTGCTCGCCGACGGCTGCGCGGGACGGTTCGCCTCCAGCTGTATCAGAAGCTCGCCCAGCACTTCCTTCACGTCGCCCACGATCGGCACGTCGACCTTGACACGCTTGGAGATCGACGACGGATCGATGTCGACGTGGATGATCTTGCGCGGGCTCTGCGCGAAGTGCTTCGGGTTGCCGATCACGCGGTCGTCGAAGCGTGCGCCAACCGCCAGCAGCACATCGCAATGCTGCATCGCCATGTTCGCTTCGTACGTCCCATGCATGCCGGGCATGCCGAGGAAGCGGCGATCGGAGGCGCGCAGGCCGCCCAGGCCCATCAGCGTATTGGTGCACGGCGCGTTCAGCCGGTCCACCAGCCGCGCCAGAGTCTCCGAGGCGTCGGCCAGGATCACGCCTCCGCCGGTGTAGATCATCGGCCGCTCGGCCTGCAGCAGCAGCTGAACCGCCTTCTTGATCTGACCCATGTGGCCCTTGACCACCGGGTTGTACGAGCGCAGCGACGGGTTGCGCTGGTATTCGAAGGGGCATCGCGCGACCGTCACATCCTTCGGAATATCGACCAGCACCGGGCCGGGTCGCCCGCTGCGAGCGATATAAAAAGCCTTGCCGATGGCGCCGGCAAGGTCCTTCACATCCTTGACCAGGAAGTTGTGCTTGACGCACGGCCGCGTGATGCCAACCGTGTCGCACTCCTGAAATGCATCCTGTCCGATCGCGTGCGTCGGGACCTGGCCGGTCAGAATGACCAGCGGGATCGAATCCATGTAGGCGGTTGCGATTCCCGTGACCGCATTGGTGACCCCCGGTCCGCTGGTGACCAGCGCGACGCCCACGCGCTGGCTGGAACGCGAGTACGCATCGGCGGCATGAACGGCGGCCTGTTCGTGCCGCACCAGGATGTGCTGGAAGCCGTCCTGCTTGAAGATCGCGTCGTAGATGTACAGGACCGCCCCGCCCGGGTAGCCAAAAACGTGCTTGACACCCTCGGCTTGCAGGCAACGTACGACGATTTCGGCCCCGGTGATCGCGCCGCTGTCCGCACCGTCGCCGGACGCCGGTTCGGCGCGCTGGACTTCCGCGCTGGCGGATTTCATCGACTCGATCCTCTCAAAGTCCGTCTGGAGATTGATCGGACGCCGTTCCTCGCCTGCTCGTGACAGGTGGTGCGGCGGACTGAAATCCTGTGGAAAGCGCGGGCGCCGAAAGCCACGTCGGCGCGGCCGATTTCCGTGATTTCAATGAATTAGCTTAGTTCACCGGATGGGGATTCGCAAATCGGGCCGCCCAGGCACCGCGACCCGAAGCCTCCGGGGAGCGCTCTGATACGATCTGGCGCCGCTCAGGAAGGGATCACTGCGGGGGTCGGGGTGTGGAGGGATCACCCTTGTCCGGGGCAAAGTCACGGCCTGCCCGATGGCGACACGCGAAGAACTCGGAGCATTTCTAGCCAGCGCCGAACGCCGGGCCTACAAACAGGCCTTGTTTGCACTTCGGGACGAAGACAACGCCCTGGACGTCGTCCAGGACGCGATGCTGAAGCTGTCCGAGCATTACAGCGACCGGCCGCCTCAGGAACTGCCGCCGCTGTTTACACGAATCCTTCAGAATGCGATTCACGACTTCTTTCGACGTCAGAAGGTCCGCTCGACCTGGGTGACGCTGCTGTCGGCTTTCGGCGGCACCCAGGAAAGCGACGAAGATCCGCTCGAGACGCTGGAGGCCGCGGAAGGCACCGGGGCGGCCGAGAGCGCCGCCGACCACGCCGAACGGGCCCAGATCGTGGGAATTATCGAGCAGGAGATCGCCAATCTTCCGGCCCGTCAACGACAGGCATTCCTGCTGCGTTACTGGGAGGACATGGACGTTGCCGAGACGGCGGCTGCGATGGGCTGCTCGGAGGGGAGCGTCAAGACGCACTGTTCCCGGGCGACGCACGCCTTGGCACAGGCGTTGCTTGCACGTGGGATCACGCTATGAATGAAGTCGAGTTCGCGTACCGGGTCCGCCAGGCCCTGAATGAAGGCGCCGATCGGCTCGAGTACCGGGTCGTTTTGCGCCTGGAAAAGGCGCGCCGCGCCGCTCTGGAGCGGCAAAAGGCCGATCTGGACAGGCCCCTGTGGGTGCCAGCCCTGCGGTTTGCCGCCGCAGGGAGTAGCTCGTGGTCTCTGGACGAGTCCGCGCCAGCCTGGATCTGGCTGCGCCGGCTGGGCGTGCTTGCCCCGATCATCGCGCTGGCGGTCGGTTTCGTCGGAATCTACCGCTGGCACGAAGATCAGGCGATCGCGGAACGCGCCAACATCGACCTGGCGGTGTTGCTGGACGACACGCCGATCGACACTTATGCCGATAAAGGCTTCGGTGTGATGATCCGCGATGAGCAGGGGATCTGAACGCCGGATGCGGTACCGGCTGCTGAGCCTGCTTCTGACCTGCGTGGCTGCCTCCGCGGGGCTGGCTCAGCCGCCAGCCCCGGCGCCAGCGGGCGGCGCCACCGCGGCGCGCGCTCAGTCGATCTCGCACCCGCAATGGCGCGAATTGAGCTCTGATCAGCGCGAAGCGCTCGGGCCTCTGGCGGCCGACTGGGACAAGTTCGATTCGGACCGGAAGAAAAAATGGCTGGAGATCGCGGCCAAGTATCCGAACATGTCGCCGGAAGGCAAGCAGCGCTTTCACGAGCGGATGCCGCAGCTGGCCAAGCTGACCCCCGAGCAGCGGGAAACCACGCGCGAGAATTTCCGGCATGCGTATTCGCTGCCGCCGGGTCAGCGTCAGGCGCTGACGCAGAAGTACCAGGGGCTTCCTGAAGAACGCAAGAAGGCCCTGGCGGCGCAGGCACACACGAAGAAGCTGGCCGCAACGCCCCGGCGCCCGGCAAGCCCGGTGCGCGAAGCCAGCTCGGTCCAACCCAGTCCGCATTGACAGGGCCGGTCGCGACCGCCCGCCCCCGGCGCCCTTAAGAGCACTCCGCGGAAATCTGGAAAACCTGCCGAAGATAGGCTATGTAGGCCGGGTCGTCGCACATGTTCTTTTCCGGACTGTCCGTCAGCTTGGCGACCGGCTGGCCGTTGCAGCGGACCATTTTGATCACGATCTGCAGCGGCGTGTAACCCAGGTCGTTGGTCAGATGGGTACCAACGCCGAACGCGAGCCGGGCCCGACCCCGGAACCTGCGATACAGCTCGATGACCCGGCCAAAGCTCAGCCCGTCGGAAAACACCAGCGTCTTGGTTCGAGGATCGACCCGGTTGTGCTGGTAGTGGGCGATCAGCCGTTCGCCCCACTGGATCGGATCGCCCGAGTCGTGGCGCGCACCATCGAAGAGCTTGCAGAAGTACATATCGAAATCGCGCAGGAATGCATCCATCCCGTACACGTCCGACAGCGCGATACCCAGGTCGCCGCGGTACTCTCGGGCCCAGGTCTCGAAGCCGAACGTCTGCGAATCCCGCAGGCGCGGTCCGAGCGCCTGGCAGGCCTGCAGATATTCGTGCGCCATCGTGCCCAGCGGGATCAAGCCGTGCGCGCGCGCATACATCACGTTGCTCGTGCCCGCCAGGTTCTCCCGCAGATCCGACTTCAGCGTCCGCAGCACTTCGTCGTGCCAGCTGCGGGAGAATCGGCGGCGTGTGCCATAGTCGGCGATCCGCACCTCCGACAGCGTCGCATCGTCCCGGACCAGGGCGATCTTGGTCCGCAGTCGGCGACGACCCTCGGCGAAGTCGGGGGCGGGCACGGTGCGACGAAAGTAGACCTCGTTGATGATCGCCAGCACCGGGATCTCGAACAGGATCGTGTGCAACCATGGTCCCCGGATCCCGACATCGATTTCCCCCGGCCGGTCGGCGATCGGTTCGATCCGGATGTACTTGGTGTTCAACTGAAACAGCGCCAGGAAATCGACGAAGTCGCTCTTGACGAAGCGCAGCCCGCGCAGATAATCGAGCTCGCCCTCGGTCAGACGCAACGTGCACAGGTCCGCGACTTCCCGCCGGATCGACTCGACGTCCGGCGTCAGATCGACACCGGGCGTGCGGCACTTGAACCGGTACTCGACCTGTGCGCCCGGAAACTGATGCAATACCACCTGCATCATCGTGAACTTGTACAGGTCCGTGTCCAGCAGGGAATCGATGATCACGATAAGATCCGTATCGCGGCCCGACCGCCGCCCCAGGCATAACAGCCATGACCCATGTAGTAACCGAATCCTGCATCCGCTGCAAGTACACGGACTGCGTCGACGTGTGCCCGGTGGACTGCTTTCGCGAGGGTCCGAACTTTCTCGCGATCGACCCCGACGAGTGCATCGACTGCGCCGTGTGTATTCCGGAGTGCCCGGTCAATGCGATCTACGCCGAGGAGGACGTACCGGCGGAGCAGCGCCCCTTCATACCGCTGAACGCGGAACTGGCCAAGCAGTGGCCGTCGATCACACGGATGAAGCCGCACCCACCGGATGCCGACGAGTGGAAAGACGTCAAAGAGAAATTGCAGCACTTGAAGCGTTGACCCCCCGTTGACGGGCCGGCCGGGTCGCGGCTGGACCGTGAATCGGTCCCTGTTTGGCCGATTCGTGCGAGACCGCGGGCGATAGAATCGCAAGCGATTCCGGGCGGGCAACGCGCCTCGGCGCACGTGGGGGAAGTCCGACGTGTTGTATCAGCTACATGAGTGGCAGCGCAGGCTCCTGAACCCGATGTCGACCTGGGCGCAGGCGACCTCGCAACTGTTCTCCAATCCGTACAGCCCCCTTTCCTACACGCTCTACTCGCGCCGGCTCGCGGCCAGCTACGACCTTCTGTACCGGCTCGGCAAGCACTACGAGAAGCCCGTGTTCGGCATCAAGGCCGTGACGGTCGATGGGACCGAGGTGCCGGTCAACGACGTCGTCGCGATCGAGAAGCCTTTCTGCCGCCTTCTGCATTTCGAGCGCGATCTGAGCGCGCTGCCCGCAGGCCGGCCCGCCGATCCGAGAGTGCTGGTGGTGGCCCCGCTGTCGGGGCACCACGCCACTTTGCTGCGCGACACGGTTCGCACGCTGCTGCCCAGCCACGACCTGTACCTCACCGACTGGACCGATGCCCGGATGGTGCCTCTGTCGCAGGGGCCGTTCCATCTGGACGACTACGTCGACTATGTGATCGAGTTCCTCGACCATGTCGGCCCCGGCTCGCATGTGATTTCCGTGTGCCAGCCGACCGTGCCCGTGCTCGCCGCGGTTTCGCTGATGGCCGCGCGTCAGGATCCGGCGCTGCCCAGGACGATGACGATGATGGGCGGCCCGATCGATACGCGGCGCAATCCGACCCAGGTCAACGCGCTGGCCAAGCGCAAGTCGCTCGACTGGTTCCGCAACACCGTGGTCTTCAAGGTGCCGTCGTCCTATCCCGGCTACCTGCGGGAGGTCTACCCGGGCTTCCTGCAGCACGCCGGCTTCGTCGCGATGAATCCCGACCGGCACATGAATTCGCACTGGGATTACTACCTGGATCTGATCAAGGGCGATCAGGACGACGTGGATGCGCACCGGCGCTTCTACGACGAGTACAACGCGGTGCTCGATCTGCCGGCCGAGTATTACCTGGACACGATCCGGATCGTGTTCCAGGAGCATCGCTTACCCGACGGGACCTGGCATATACACGGCGAACGGGTCGCTCCCGAGGGGATCCGAAACGTGGCGCTGTTCACGATCGAAGGCGAGCTGGACGACATCTCGGGCAGCGGACAGACCCAGGCCGCGCACGATCTGTGCCGCGGAATTCCGCAGGCGAACCGCCGCCACCTGACGGCCATCGGCGTAGGTCACTACGGTATCTTCTCCGGCCGCCGCTGGCGCGAGATGATCAGTCCGCAGATTGCACAGTTCATCCGAGCGCATGATTCAAGCGGCTGAACAAAATCGTTTAGTGTAGTGGCGTCACGGTCACCAGGTCGGTCCAACAACAAAGTCGGAGACCACTCCATGCGACTCAAGAAGATCATGGCGATCATCAGTTGCGCTTTCATGCTTGGCACCGGCCTTCCGCTGCCGGCGCGCGCGGCGCTGATCGGTACTGAACAGTTGTTGCGCAACGACTCGAGCGAGCGCGTCCGGATCAGCAGCTTTCTGGCACGCGCCGAAGTCCGTCGCGAGCTCCTGGCCCGCGGCGTGGACCCCGCCGACCTGCAGGCACGCGTGGCGGCGCTGAGCGACGACGAGGCCCGGGATCTGGCCGCGCACATCGGTCAGCTCCCTGCCGGAGGCGACGGGGTCGGGGACGTGGTGGGGGCCTTGGTGCTCGTGTTCGTGATCCTGCTGATCACGGACCTGCTCGGCTGGACCAAGGTCTTTCCGTTCACGCGCCCGATTCACCGGTGAGCTGGCTTCGAGCAGAGCCGGCGCGCGCGGATCGCCCTTAGTAGATCAGGCCGCGCTGGCGTAGATCGCGTCGCGCACGCGCGGGTAGATCTGCTCGGCCCACTTGCGCCCGCTGAACACGCCGTAATGACCGACGCCGGTCTGGATGTGGTGCGTCTTGCGATAAGGCCGCACGTTACTGCATAGCTCCTGCGCCGCGACCGTCTGGCCCACCGCGCAGATGTCGTCGCGTTCGCCCTCCACCGTCATCAGGGCGGTGCGACGGATCGCCGCCAGGTCGACAGCGCGTGCACCCCAAACGAGCCTGCCCCGCGCCAGGTCGTGCGTCTGGAACACCTTCTCCACGGTCTCGAGATAGAACTCGGCGGGCAGATCGTTGACAGCCAGGTACTCATCGTAGAAGTGCTGGATGGGTCGCGCCTCGTCCGTCCGGCCTTCCGCCAGGTGCTCGTAAATCTGACGCAACGACTGCTGGTGGCGCGGCAGATTCATGCTCATGAACGCCATCAGCTGCAGGAACCCCGGATATACGCGGCGCAGGAAGCCCGCATGAGGCGGTGGCACACGGCTGATCAGGTTCTGCTCGAACCAGCCGATCGGCTTGCTGGCCGCCAGCCGGTTGACTTCGGTCGGGTTCACGCGGCAATCGACGGGACCGGCCATCAGCGTGAGGCTGCGCGGCTGGGCCGGGTGGTCGTCTTCGGCCATCAAGGCAACGGCCGCCAAGGCCGCCACGCAGGGCTGGCATACCGCAATCACATGGCAACCCGGCCCGACCGTCGCGATGAAGCGCATCAGGTAGCCGATGTGCTCGTCCAGCCCGAAGTCGCCATGACTCACCGAGACGTCGCGCGCGTTGAGCCAGTCCGTGATGTAAACGTCGTGATCGGGCAGCATCGTGCGCACGGTTTCGCGCAACAGCGTCGCAAAGTGTCCCGACAGCGGCGCCACCAGCAGCACGGGCGGTTGCATCGGCATTGCGGCGGCCGGGTCTTTGCTGAAGTGGAGCAAGGTTCCGAACGGCAGGCGGGCGACGGCCTCTTCCGTGATCTGAACCTGCTGCCCGCCCACCGTCACCTGATCGATGCCGAAGGCGGGTCGGCTGTGCGTCAGGCGCACCCGAGCGATCAGTTCCCAGGCAGCGGCAATCTTCCGCAAGACCGGGCGCTGGGGCCGCTGGCGCTGCAGCGCTGCGTCCAGCTCCTGCACCAGCAGGCGCAGCGGTGACAACAGTTCGGACTGCACTTCGTATGCCAGGTACAGCACGGCGGCGCCTCCCACGAATGAGTGCACGCAAGTTGCGCGCCAACCGGGTCGGCGAACCGACGCTCGCCCGCGGTGATCAGGGTCGCAGGGGCGTGGCACATCCCTTGCAGGTCGATGACCGAATGCGGCCCGCATTGGGAGGCGGACAATGTCCAGCGCGGTTCTGACGATCAGCAGCAAGAACTACGGGGCCTGGGCGCTGCGCGGCTGGTTGATGGCCAGGTTTGCTGGGCTCGATTTCACCGAGCGCGTGATCCCGCCGGACGACCCCGCAATGAAAGCCGAGATGCTGCTGCTGTCGTCCTCGATCCGAGTGCCCTGCCTGGAGCACGACGGGGCGCGCGTGTGGGACACGCTGGCGATCGGCGAATACCTGAACGAGATCAGGCCCGAAGCCGCATTGCTGCCGGCCGACCGCGCGGTCCGTGCGCACTGCCGGGCGATCTGCGGCGAAATGCACTCGGGGTTCAGCGCGCTGCGCTCGTCGCTGCCGATGAACATCAAGGGCCATTTCCCGAAGTTCAAACTGTGGTCGCGGGCGCAAGCCGATGTCGACCGCATCGTCGCGATCTGGACCGAGTGCCTGCAAGCCTACGCAGGACCCTATCTGTTCGGCACCCGCCCTTGCATCGCCGATGCGATGTTCGCGCCGGTGGTCACGCGCTTCCTCACCTACGAGGTGGCACTCGACGCGCCCTGCGCCGACTACTGCCGCACGATCATGGCCTTGGCTCCAATGCAGGAATGGGTGGAAGCGGCCCGGGCAGAACCGGACGAGATCGACGAGCTGGACGCCGAGTTCTGAATCTCCAAGGCGCCCGGGACGCACCGATCGGGTGCGCCCCATCGGGCAGCCCGCTCCATTACGCTCGCTGTCGGGGCGCTCGAGGCACCGGTGGGTGGCACCGGCAAGGCGGTTCGCGCCGATCGGGGGATTCGATTGATTTCGGTGCCGGGACTCGGTCGCGCCGCTTCTGCGGGCTGCCTTTTGCTGCTGCTGGGCGGCTGTGCCACCCCTCAGGTCGATGCGCTGCTGCGCGAGAGGCCGGCGGGCCTGCCCGCCTCGCACCGGATCGCGGTGCCCACTTTCGATCAGAAGGATCACCAATGCGGCCCGGCCGCACTGGCGATGGCGCTGGACGCCGCAGGCGACACGGTGAGCCCGCCGGATCTGGTCGGGTCGGTCTTCGTGCCGGCGCGCGAGGGTTCGCTGCCGCCCGAGATGCTGGCGGCCGCGCGACGGCGCTCGCGCCTTGCGGTCGAGCTGGATCCGCGCATCGATGCGGTGCTGGCCGAGGTGGCGGCCGGCACGCCGGTTGTCGTGCTGCAAAACCTCAGCCTTCCGATACTTGCGATCTGGCATTACTCGGTCGTGGTCGGATACGACCTGGATCAAAAGCAGATCCTGCTGCAGTCGGGCGGCCAGCACGCCGACCCGCTGTCGTTGCGAACCTTCGAACACACCTGGGCGCGCGCGCAGTACTGGGCGATGGTTGTGCTGCCGCCGGAGCGGCTGCCGGTCAGCCAGCAGCCGATGCAGATCTTCGCTGCGGCGACGACGCTGGAGCGGATCGACCCGGCCGCCGCGCGCCGCACTTACCGTTCGATCACGCAGAGGTTTCCGGATTTTCCCGAAGCCTGGATCGGGCTCGGCAACACCGCCTATGCGCAGGGCGATCTGACGGAATCGGCCCTGGCCTTCCGGAAGGCGACCGAGCTGGATCCGGGCAGTGCAGATGCCTGGAACAACCTGGGCAGTGCCATGGGGGCACTCGGACGGCCCTGCGAGGCCGCGCAGGCCGTCCGCCGTGCCCTGCAAATCGGCGGCCCGCACCTGGCCCAGTACCAGCAGACGGCCGCCGAGATCGACGCATCCGCCTGTACCGAGCGCAGCTTGAGATAATCGCGCGATGAGCGCGAATCCCGATCCGGCGCGCGGCGCCGCACGGACTGTGCCGACCGCCTTGATCGACGAGTCGCGCTGCATCGGCTGCACACTGTGCATCGAGGCCTGCCCGTTCGACGCGATCGTCGGCGCCGCCAGGCGCATGCATACGGTGGTCGATTCGCTGTGCGTCGGATGCGAGCTGTGTGTGCCGCCCTGCCCGGTCGACTGCATCTCGATGGTCGCCGGTCCGCCCGAGCGGGTCTGGACGAGGGCGCAGGCCGTGGCGGCGGGCGCGCGCGTGAAGGCGCACAAGCGCCGGCTCGAACGGGAGAGCCTGGAGCGCGAGGCCCGGCTCGCCTCACGGACGCGCGAGGATGAAGAGCCGGCCGTCGAGGATTTGAGCGATGCGGGGCGCGGGCCGATCGATCGAATCGCGGCGATCGTGGCGCGCGCCGTTCAGCGCGCCCGGCAGCGCCGCTCTGGTACCCCCTGATGAACGCGGCGCGGCGCCGGGCAATCTTCGAAGCGTTGCGCCGCGCCAATCCGGATCCGCGCAGCGAGCTCGAATTCGGCAGCCCGTTCGAACTGCTGGTGGCCGTCGTTCTGTCGGCCCAGGCGACCGACCGCAGCGTGAACCAGGCGACCCGCGAGCTGTTTCGCGTGGCGGCGACGCCGTCGGCGATGCTCGCGCTGGGCGAAGAAGGGCTGATTGCACACATTCGGACGATCGGGCTGTTCCGGACCAAGGCGCGCAACCTGATCGGCCTGTGCCGGATGCTGGTCGAGCAGCACGGCGGCCAGGTGCCTCGCACCCGCGAAGCGCTGGAGGCGCTGCCCGGCGTGGGACGCAAGACCGCGAACGTCGTGTTGAACGTCGCCTTCGGAGAGCCGACCATCGCCGTCGACACGCACATCTTCCGGGTGGCCAACCGGACGGGCCTGGCCCCCGGCAAGGACGTCGAGGAGGTCGAGCAGCGGCTGCTGAAAACGGTGCCGGAGGAGTTCCGGCAGCACGCGCATCACTGGTTGATCCTGCACGGCCGTTACGTGTGCGTCGCCCGCAAGCCCAGGTGCTGGCAGTGCGCGATCGCAAAGTGGTGCGAGTTTTCGCCCAAGACCGCCGCGCCAGCGTAGTGTGCGGTGAACTGGCGTCAATTCCGAACCAACGACGCCGTGTCCGATGTCGCTTCAGGTTCGCACTTGTCGAATGTACCGCAGCTCGCGGGAGCGACCCCTCGCTGCCGACCTTGAGCCGACATTAGCGACGCCAGCAAGGACACTACGTCACCTCTTGGGGTACTCCGTGAAAACGTAGTCCCGATTCTTCACTATCGTGTGGCACGCGAACCCGCACTTGGCGTCGTTCCCCTGCGGCGGTTGATCCGCCAGTGTGCCGAGCCTGAACGTATCGGACGCGGCTTCATACTCAAACTCGGCATATCCCCATCCACCGCTGTCCGCGAACCTCTTGCCATCCTTCACCATGAAATCAATGTCATGGAGGGTACTGGGCACCAGCGGCTGACCGGGGGCTGTCTCGTTCTTTTTCGGGTTCCAATGGATCTTCGCCATTTTGGCGCCGTCGGGGAAAGGCTTGCCGTTACCGGGAACACCGGCCTTATAGGCGTCGATCATCGCGGGGTTCCCGAGGATCACAGCAAGCAGCCCTCCGTTTTCACTGATAGAAATGGTCTGCCAGCCTTCGTATCCCCTGAACTCGGAGAACGCGAGCCCATTCGGCACTTTGAGCGTGTACTTGTCCTGGGCGGAAATCGCAACCCCGGTAGCCAGGAGAGCGAGCGCCACCGTAACACCCACACTGACCAGCATGCTTTTGCCCTTCATCGCCGCGGCTCCTTTACCCAATACTCAAGGTGGCGGGAATGCTTGGAATGGTGCAACCTCTGCCGACTGGTTCTGCCGGTCAACGCAGCAACTGTACAGGAGCGCATTCATGTCTGAACAGACCTCCCAAGCCAGTCGAGAATTGGTCGTCATGCTGACTCGCGGCACCGATCACGAGCTTTCGTCGGTGGCATTCACAATCGCGTGCGGTGGAATCACTTCAGGAATGAAGGTCTATGCGTTCCTGGTCAGCTCAGCTGTCGACTTGGTGCGCCGCAAGGCTGTCGACATCACTCACGTCCCGCCGCTGGACCCGCTGAAGAAACTGATGGAAGACTTTGTCGCGCGGGGAGGAACCATCTGGGCATGCCCGCCGTGCGTCAAGGCGCGTGGCTACACGCAAGAGGACTTCATCGATGGCGTGACCATTCAGGGCGCCAGCGCGATGCACGAGCGCCTCAAGGCAGGTGCAGCGAGTCTTAGCTTCTGAGCGACGGCTCAGGGTCCGGAGCGCCAGTTCGCGACTTTCGGATGCAGCCGTTTACCCGAGATCTTGGGGCGAGCGTAACGAGCCTTGATGCGTCACCAGCGACATCCCGATCTGTCGCTGGCGACGCCTCTTGGGGTTCGGCGATAGTCAACTTCGATTGTTAGCTCAACGGTATCGATGCTTCATTCGTCGCCGGCAAGCGTAAACGCAATGAACGCATCCCCAACCGGGTTGGGCGGGAAGTTGTTTCTATCGGGCACGTTACCGCCGAATGCGTTCGCAATGTACTCGCGCCCCTTCACCATGTAAGCCACCGGATTGGACTCGGCTCCGCCTACGAAGTGAAGGCTGGGATCGGCGGGGCCGTCGAAGGTCCACAACATCTGGCCCGTGCGCGCATCCACGGCGTGGAACTTGCCATTGCCTTCGCCAAAAAAGACCAAGTCACCGGCAACCAGCACCCCCGATTTTGCCGGCTGGTCAATCCGGATCTTCCACTTTACCTTCCCGGTGTTGGTATCAGTGGCTCCATACAAACCGAAGTTGATCACACCCTCTTGCGGAGTGACTTCGTCGAACGTGGAGCCGAGGAAGAGCCCGTTGGCGTTCGGCCCGGTGTTGGAGGGGTTCGTCTGGAACGTCGTGGGTTCATAACGTGTGCCGTAATACACGAACCCGGTGCGCGGACTGTACCCGGCCGGGTTCCATTCGCATCCGCCGTCATCGCCGGGAACGATGAGGTAAAGCTGTTCCTGAGGGACGGTCCATTCAGGCGCCAGCTTGATACCGGGGAAGGCTGCAGTCAGCTTCGTGGTGTCAATCGTCCCTGGCACGAAGTCCAACGGCGTCAACGGCTCTACCGTCGATACCGGCTGCGTCGAAGAGGCATTTTGCCAACTCGGATCGGTAGGTACGGCAACCTCATTTACTGGAAATATGGGCTCGCCGTTCCTGCGATCGAGAATGTAATAGTTTCCGTTCTTGCTGCAGTGCCCGAGCGCGGGAACGGTGGTTCGCTCGCCGCCTTCTCCCTTCTTCGTGACTGGAAACAGCACGATGGTTTGCGCACTGTCGTAATCCCAGAGGTCATGATGGGTCTCCTGGAAATGCCAGCGAGGCTGTCCAGTGGCGATATCAAGGGCAACGATGGAGGTTGCATAGAAGTTGTCGCCCATTCGGTCGATACCGTTGATGTCGGGACCCGCGTTGCCGGTATTGATGTAGAGCAACTGCAGCGAGGGATCGATCGCGGGCGAATTCCAAACCGCTGCCCCACCCGTGAGAAAGGAGTCCCCGGCCCAACCGCCTCCTGACGTGGTGCGGAACCTCCATAGCTCTTCGCCCGTGTGGGCGTCGAAGGCGGCCACCTGGCCGCGGACTTCATACTCACCCCCGGATGAGCCTACGATGACCAAGCCATGGACAACCACAGGGGCCATGGTCAAAGCGAAGCGGTCGTGATAATCGACCACCTTTGTTTTCCAGGCTACGTGGCCGGTCTCGGCATTCAGGGCTACGAGATAGCCGTCCAACCTGCCCAGATAAACTCTCCCCGGAGCGAATCCAACCCCGCGGCTAACGCGGCCGCAGCAGATTTTGATATCGCCAAGCGGCGGCATTTCCCCCGCAATCTCGGTGGGCTTGTATGCCCAGATTTGCTTCCCCGTCGCCGCGTCAAGGGCAAACACGTTGCTGTGTCCATCCACGATGTACATCGTGCCGTTGTGGACGATCGGAGATGCTTGAAGTTCTGCCAAAGGATCCAAGACACCCGTGTGGAACACCCACGCTACTTTGAGGTTGTGCACGTTCTTGGGGTTGATCTGGTCGAGGTTCTGGAAACGCGTGTTGGCGAGGTCGTTGCCGTACGACAGCCAATTCACATTCTGGCCCGAAGCCGTCATTGCAACGGCCGCGAAAATCACCAACAGAATGAGCGGGCGCAGGACGCGGTTGCTGCTAGCCCTTCCTTTCATGTTGCACCCCCTGTGGTTGGTTGAGGTTTACAACAGTTCAGCGCTCCTCCGGTTTGTGGCGGGCGGACAATCAACTCACGCGAGGCGGAGAGGGACTCGCCTATGCAGAAAAAGAGCGAGCGTGCCCGGTTGGGACATGGCTTACCTCATGTCCCAGCAAAACTGGCGACAGAGTTCCTCTTTGCTTTCATGGTCGCTTCCTCCTTTGCGAGCGCTGTTACTTCTCGGAGGAGCTCCGGATGGTGCCCATGAGCGCCCGCCAGAGGAAGACTCTCCTCCCTTGGTCGTTGCAGTAGCGCCTATGCAGTATTAGAGACCACAGCCGTTCTTGACCGGACACCCCACCTGCGTGTTACCCGAAGAACGCGGCTGCGGCGGTTAGTGGGGCGCAGTGCGAGAAAGGTTCAACACGAAAGCGAAAGGCGATCGGCCCGGGGTGGACCGGGGTCGGTCTGCGACTGCGTCTTAGTCCTTGAACGGCGGCGCCGCGCGCAGCACTTCGTCGATCGTGGTCAAGCCGAGCACGACCTTTTCGGCGCCCGATACGCGCAGCGAGCGCAGGCCGTCGCGCGCCGCCTGCTCGCGCAGCTCCTGCAGCTCCGCCCCCCGCGCGACCAGCAGCCGGATCGGATCGGTCACCACCAGCAGCTCGACCAGCCCGGTGCGTCCCAGATAGCCGGTGCGGCGGCATTCCAGGCAACCGACCGGGCCGTAAATGGTCCGCGGCGGCGCCGAGCGCCAGGGGGCCACCAGCTCGCGCCACAGGGCCTGGTCGGGGCCATCCTGCGGCGCCTTGCAGCTCGGACACAGGGTACGTACCAGGCGCTGCGCCAGCACGCCGATCAGCGTCGCATTGACCAGGTAGCGAGGAACGCCCAGTTCGACCATGCGCGCCACCGAGGAGGCCGCATCGTTGGTATGCAGCGTCGAGAAAACGAGGTGGCCGGTCAACGCGGACTGCACCGCCATGTCGGCCGTCTCGCGGTCCCGAATCTCGCCCACCATGATCACGTCGGGATCCTGCCGCATCAGCGCGCGCAGACCGTCGGCAAACGTCAGGTCGATGCCGGGCTGCACCTGCATCTGGTTCAGGCTTGCGTCGACCATCTCGATCGGATCCTCGACCGTGCTGACGTTCACCTCGTCGGTGGCCAGTTGCTTCAGAGTCGAGTACAGCGTGGTCGTCTTGCCCGAGCCGGTCGGGCCCGTCACCAGCACGATGCCGGACGGGCGACGGATCAGTTCCGACCAGATCTTCGCCTCCGCATCGGAAAAGCCGAGCTCGGCGTAGCTGCGCACCACGACCTCGGGATCGAAGATCCGCATCACCAGCTTTTCGCCGAACGCGGTGGGCAGCGTCGACAGGCGGATTTCCACCTCGCGGCCTCCAGCCCCGCCGGCCCGCGTCTTGATGCGCCCGTCCAGCGGCCGCCGCCGCTCGACCACATCCATCCGGCCCAGCAGCTTGATGCGGCTGACCATCGCATGCATCACGCCCGGCGGCACCTGGTAGACCTGATGCAGCACGCCGTCGATCCGGAAGCGCACGACGCCCTGGTCGCGCTTGGGCTCCATGTGGATGTCGCTGGCGCGCTGATCGAACGCGTACTGCAGGATCCAGTCGACGATGTGGATCACGTGCGCGTCGTTGGCCTCGACCTTGGAGCCGAGCTCGACGAGCTGCTCGAAATTGCTCAACAGATTGGTGGTACCGGCCTTGGTCGCCCCCTTCACCTGCTGCGCCAGCTTGTAGAACTCGGTCGTGTAGCGGGCGATGTCGACCGGATTGGCGACCACGCGCTGCACGGTCTTCTTGGAGATCTGTTCGATCTCGCGCACCCAGTCGTCCAGGAACGGCTCGCAGGTGGCCACCACGATTTCGGTGGTCTTGACCGCGATCGGCAGAATCGAATACCCGGTGGCATAGGCGCTGGACATCACGTCCACCACCCGCGTGAAGTCGACCCGCAGCGGATCGATGTGCTGGTACGGCAGCTTGACCTTTTCGGCCAGCCATTGCGTCAGCGACTCCAGATCGAGCAGCCGGCGCTGCGCATCCGGAGTGCGGAAATTCATTTCGGCCAGCAGCGCGATCGGATGCCCAAGCCGCTCGCGGTCGCCGATCGCGAACACCCGTTCAGAATCCGATTGCGACAGCCACCGGTCGGCCACCAGTTGCCGGACCACGTACGCGAGCGGCAGCCGGCCGCTGATCGGAGCCTGGACCGGTTGGCGCGATTGCGCCGCGCGCTCCGCTGGTGCGCTGGCCGCACCCTCGGGCGGCGTCGCGCGCCGCGACCGCTGTTGCGCCGGCACCCGGGCCGCGTCGCTCATTCGGCCTGCTCGAAGCGTGCGGCGAGCTCGGCCACCCGCTTCGGCGACTTCTCGAACTCCGACACGACGGCATCAACGGCCCGGCGCATCAGCGGCTCGGACTCCAGCGGCCGGATGTAGCTTCGACGCAGGTATGTCTTGATCAACTCGGGCGACATCACATGTGCCTTGTTCTCGACGCCGCTGCTGAACATGAACAGGGTGCGCAACGGACTGATCCAGCGCAGCCGCGCCTTGATGAATTGAGTGCCGTCCCAGATCTCGAACCAGGTACCGCGCGTCCATGAGGCGATGTCCCGGTCGATCTTCGCTTCGGCGCCCCGGTCCAGCTCCCCGATGTCCGTCAACGGCTCGGGCACGCTCAAATCGACCTCGTGCTCCGCCGCGGCCCGCATCAGCGCGTCGGTCGGAACCTTGATTCCCCCCGGCACCGTCGTCATGGGGAAGGCTCCCGTGAGCTGGATTCCCTCCAGCTTGACGCGAAGCTCCGAGGACTGCAACGAATGCTTGATGTAGGTCGCCTGGTCGGTCGGTTTGACGGCCATCGCGTGAGACGCCATCAGCTGCTGGAAGAACTCGTCCTGATCGCGCTGGGCCATCCGTATCAACGCCAGGCCGTCGCGCACTATCCGGGTTATCGAAGGAATCAACGCCACCAGGCGCTTGCGCTCATCGGCAGTGGCCTTCGGCTGCACGCTCCAGACGATCTCGTGAATCACCTCGCGGAAGCGCTTCGAATAGCCCTTGGTTTCGTCATCCCTTACGGTCGCCGCCACCAGCACCTGGACCCAGGGCCCGAGTAGAAATTCGCGCAGATACCCTTCCAGATCGACCCGGTCGAAAGCGCGCCGCACCTGGATCGTCGTGTTGATCGTCAGGATCTCGCGCTTTTCGGCCTCCTCGAGCGCCCGCTTCGCGCGCGACACCGGATCGGCATCGCGCGGACGGATTTCGCCCAGGTAGGCATCGAACTCGGACAGCAGCCGCTCGAACACGCTGACGTCGCGGTCGAACTGGATCAGGACCTCGCGCACGACCCGGTCGACTTCATCCCGGTAGCGCTCGTTTTCGTCCCCGTACGGCTCCCAACCGGCCGAGGCGTTGGCGATCCGATCGATCAGCCGCCGCGCCGGATGCGAGCTCGAGGCGAAAAAGGCCGCATCCATCAGCGCCGCCTTCAGCACCGGGAACTGCAGGCGCGACAGCAGCGCCTTGATTTCGGCCGGCACTTGCTGGTCGCGCAACATGTGGTCGAACATCATGCCGACGATCTCGATGGTCAGCTTGTCGACCGTACGCGAGGACTGCGACAACAGGTGCTCGCGCCAGGCACTGATCGAGCCGGCGGGCGTGCCGGAGAACACGGCCCCCTGTACACCCTGCAATCCGAGTCCCTGCAGCTCGCTGATGGCCGCCATCAGCGGTGCCCCGACCGGTCCGGGCACCGACATCGGTGGCATCGCATAGCCTCCCACGTTGGCCTGAAGTCGCGCCAGCAGGTCGGACAGCACTTTCTGCGCGTCCGCACCCGAGATCGCGGGCCCACCGGCCACCGCACCCGAGCCGATGCCGTGACCCGCCCCGGCGCCTGCGCCCGCGGGGCCACTCGTGCCGCCGTCCGCCAGTCCGCCGGGAAACCCCGGCCCCCCACCGCCGGTGCCGCCCGCGGCGCCTGCCGCCGCCGGCGACGCTGAAGGATCACCGGCCGCAGCGCGACCGGTGGCCGGTGCCGCCTGCCGGCTGGCCAGATCGCGCCAGATCTGCTTGGCGTCGACACCGTGCGTGCGGAAGTGGTCCAGCAGCGCCAACTCCACGCGAGCCAGCTCTTCCGCGAACGGCCGCTCGAACTGGGCCAGGCAAAAGGCCCACGCATCGCGATGCAGGTTCACGTCCTCGATCGCCGCCACCAGCGCCGGCATGAACGCGTCGGGCCCGTACGGGTTGTCGCAGTCGCGCAGCGAAGGGCGCCCAGCGAGGAAACCGACCACCATGTTCAGGTCGCGCAGCGGCTCGTCCACGATCCGTCGCATCCGGCGCGCGCTGCGCGTGGCGATCGATTCGACGGCGTCATCGGCCTGCTGAACCAGCGACATCGAGTCGATGTCGACCGGGGCCACCTGCGTGCTGGTCTTCACGACCAGCAGTTCGGCGATCATCCGGTCCTGCTGCTCGGGTACGCGCGCCAGGAACGCCTGGCGCAGTTCGCTGGCCCGGACCGACAGCATCCGCTGCACCAGCGGGGTCCCGATGTCGAAATCCCAACGCGCCGCCAGCGATTCGCGCACGCTGTTGGCGATCCCGTCGAACGACCCGGACAGCAGCTCGCAGGAAATCGCCGCCGCAGACTTCAACAGCGCCTGCGTCTGGCTGGCGGAAAGGTAGGGCAGAGCGCTCTGCGAGCGCGCACCGTCGAACGGCACCGTAGAGTTCATTCGGGCGTGAAGCCAGGAGGGCCAACCTGCCCGGCCACCGACTGTAGCCGCACAGTGTCGCAAGTCAAGCTGGGCAAAGAGGCTGAAATACGCCTCAACTTTTTCGAACGTCCGGCCGATATCGCGGCCCCGCATCAGAGGGACAAACCCTCCTGCGGCCGCAGGCGATCGCCGCCGGGGCCGGCGTGGCGGCGCAAGCCCCTGAGCCAGCGGCGCGCCGGAAGGCCCGAGCCCGCCTCGATGGCCAGCGCGCGCTCGCGCAACTGCGGCGGCTCGATCCGGATCGTCGGGCCGACGGCAGCCACCGCGATCCGATTTCCAGCGCGCGCCTCATCCAAAACGATGACCCGCCCGTCAAAAGCGGCCGCGATCCGGTCCAGGCTCGGTCCGCACCGGCGCCCAAACAGGTTGAACGATGCGATTCCCGGCTCTCGCAGGGCTTGGCGGCATGCAAGGTAGAAAAACCGATCGTCGTATACCGGTCCGCGCGCGCGGGCGTCGTACAGGTCCACTTGCAACCAGTCGGAAAATCCGCTCCTGCGAGGCCGCTGCAGAAACGCCAGCGCGTCATCGCACACGACCGTCAGGCGGCGGCCCTGCTCGGGCAGAGCGAACCACCGGTGCGCGGCCCCGATCACGGTCGGGTCGAACTCGACGACCACCGTTTCAGCAAACGGCAAATGGCGATGGCAGAACTTCGTCAGCGCCGCCGCGCCCAGTCCCAGCTGCAGTACCCGGCGCGGACGGGGCAACAGCAGCAGCGGCACCATCATCTGCTGTTGATACTCGAGCTCGAGCCGGTACGGATGTGCGATTCGCATCGCGCCCTGGATCCACTCGGTCCCGAAGTGCAGGTACCGGACCCCGCGCGACTCGGACAGCGTGATGCTGCTAGCTGGAGGCGTCGGTCCCTGGCTGTGCACCATGCTTCAAGTCGAACATCACCGCGTCGACCGCCCGCTCGAACAGCGGCGCCGATTCGACCGCAACCAGCCAGCCCGCCTGCAGGTAGGCAACCAGAGTATCCGGGGACAGTGAATGAGCGCGGTCGCCGCCCGCGTTTGTGAACAGGTAGAGCGCTTTCTTCGGGCTGATCCAGCGCAACACGACCCGCTCCATTTGCCCGGTATTCGCGCGCAGGTCGAACCACAGACCGCGGCTGAAGCCTGCAATCGCATTCAGGGCCTGCTGCGGGTCCATCGCCGCGGGCAAGGGGTCCTGCTCCGTGGGCGCCGACAGGTGGGTCACGCCGGGCGCACCGACCGCAAGCGCGTGCCGGACCACGTCGTCCGATACCTTGATCTGGTCCAGCGCGACGTCGCTGGTGTCGGTCGGGATACGGAAGCCGTCCAGCTTGATCCGGACGGTGCTTGGCGTGATCTGGGGCAGCGAGCCATGCGCCAGCTCCAGCGCTTTGACCGCGTTGGCGTGCGAATTCATCAGCCGACCGAAGAACTGCTGGATCCGCTCGGACGGCCACTGCATCCGGGTCAGGCCCTCGCGCAGCACGGCCAGCACGTTCGGGATGGTTTCGATCATCCGCTTGCGGTCGCCCGGATTGATCTTCGGTTGAACGCTCCACACCAGCTCGGGGATCGTATCCAGATAGCGACGCACCAGGGCCGGCTCGGTCTTGTCGCGCGTCGACGCCTCGACCAGGACACGGACCCAGACGTCGAGCAGGAAATCGCGCAGGTACGACTCCAGTTGCACGCCGTCGAAAGCGCTGCGCACCTGCATGGTGGCCTTGATCGCGAGAATCTCGCGGTTCTCGGCCTCGGCCAGCGCCCGGCGCGCCCGTGTGACCGGATCGTCGTCGCGGGTGCGCTCCTCGTCCAGGAACCGGTCGAACTGTTCAAAAGACTGCTCGAAGGCCTTGGAGGCATCGGCCGGGGAATCGGTCACGGAATCGACCGCGCCGCGGACCTGTTCGAAGTAGCGCCGGTTGTCCTCGCCGTCAACCGACCAGCCGATCGAAGTGCTGGCAATCCGGTCCAGCAGGCGCCGCGCCGGTTGGCGAGGATCGGCGAACAGCTCCGGATCGCCGAGCGCAACCTTCAGAAGCGGAAATTGCAGCCGCGCCAGTTGTTCCTTGATCGCATCCGGAATGTGCCGGTCGCGCTGGATCCGGTCGAACAGCAATCCGACCAGCTCGATCGTCAGCTTGTCGATCTTGCGCGAGGCGGTGTCGATCAGACCCTTGCGCAGCTCGGCCGTATGGGCGGCATCCACCCCGCCAGCCGGCCGCCCGGCGGCCGCGGTGGCGGCGGCGGAGGCGGCGGAGGCGGTCATCCGCAGCGCATCGTTGATGGCCGATATCAACGCCGGATCGAAACTCCAGCCGGATCCGGGTGCGCGCGACTCGAGAAACGCAACCCGATCGGCCCGCGTCAGCGCCGCCCCGCCCGGTGTCGCCGACGCTGCGCCGGCCATGGGACCCGAGCCGGCGGTGCCGGCCGCAGGAGCCGTACCGGCCGTGGCAAACGCGCCCGGCTGCAAGCGTTCCAACAGACTCAGCAACATTGAGCTCGACTGCGCGTCGCCCAGCGAGACGATCTCGTTGCCCGTGCGCTCCGCGCCGGATGTTCCCGTCGCTGCCCGGCCGCGAGCCGCGCCGTGCGTGCCCACCACCGTGCTATGCCAGACCGGGACGGCGTCGCTCGCGCCACTGTCGGCCAGTCGCTTCTCGATCTGCTTGTAGGCTTGGCCGACGACGCGACTCAGTCCGGATGAAACCAAGCGCATCAGGGGAACCACGTCCGGCTCGGCGATCGCGATGTGACGCAACGCACCCGCGATGGCCCGCACGAACAGCGCGATCCGGAACGGCAGGTCGGAGTCGCGCAAATCGACATCGTGAAGCAGGTTGATCAGCCGTAGCTTGACCGCCGCGAATTCGGTATCGACCGAGTTGCGCAGGCGCGCCGCGCATTGATCGATGGCCGCGTCGAACTCCGAATCCTCATGCCCGATCAGCGACAGAGCGCGCGCGCCTCCGCCTTCGGACCCGCCGGCCTCGACGAACGAGCCGATCGATGCGATCAGCTCCGGGTGCAGCGCCTCCAGATACGCTTGCACGAACGCCCGATCGCGTGCCAGCACCGCCTTGACCCGCTTCGAGTCGGCTTCGTCCAGCGACTTGGCCAGCGGTCCCAGCGTCTCGATCAGCGCGGTCAGCAGCTGTTCTTCGACAACGGTTCGAACCGGCGCCCAGCAGTCTTCGAACAGGCGGCGATATCGAGCCCGGCGGCGCGACGAGTCGGACCGCTCCGTCGCCTGGAGCGCACGGTCTGGCGTTTCCTCGTTCATCGGTGCCGAATCTGTCGATACACCATCAGCGATTCGAGCTTAAACCCTGTTACGCCTCACACCAAGTCTGCAAAAAGGCCCGCCAGAGGGCCAGCTTCTGATCGAAGCGACGGGCCGCGTGTGCCGGGCTGGTTGACGGCAGTACCGCACACGCGTAGCCCAGCTCGGCGATCTGCGCCTGGAAACGGCCGGCCGCCTGGCCGTTGAACGCCACTGCCCGCAGCCCGGGCGCGCGGCGCGGCAGCTGCGCCAAGTCGTTCGATCGGGGCGCATGAATCTGAGAGTCCAGGCTGCCGCTGCGCCGGCAGCTCCCGTACACGTCCCAGATACCGACCCGATGTGCGAGCACCCGTTCGAGCCGGTCCGCGTAGGGCAGGCTCGCCAGCGGCTCGCCGAGAATATCGCCCAGAATCCGCCAGAACTGATTGCGCGGATGACCGTAATACTGCCGCGCGGCCAGCGACGCCGAACTGGGGAAACTGCCCAGGACCAGCACGCGTACGCCGCTGTCGAGAACCGGTGCAAAGCCCTTGAAGCGCGGGTCGACGCCCGGCGCCGGTCTCGACATTTTTTGAGTCAGCACGGCTGCGGTTGGAATGGCCCGGCGAACCTCCGACTCAGGACCCTAGCAGCAGACCGTTGACCCGCTTCACGTAGGCGGCCGGATCGTCCAGCTGGCCGCCGTCGGCCAGCACGGCCTGCTCGAGCAGCAGATGAGCCCAGTCGGACAGGTGCTCGTTGTGCGTGCGCAGCCTTTGAACCAGCGGGTGGGCTCCGTTCAGCTCCAGGATCGGGGGCGCAGCCGGCACGCTTTGCCCCGCCGCCTTCAGCAGCCTCTGCAGATGCGCGCTGAGCTGATCCTTGTCGACCACCACGCAGGCGGCAGAGTCGGTCAGCCGGGTGCTGAGGCGCACTTCCGAAACCCGATCGCCCAGCGCCTGCTTCACGCGGTCAAGCAGGTCCTTGAATTCCTCGGCGACCTTCTGCTGCTCCTGTTTTTCTTCCGCGTCGGCCAGGGCGCCCAGATCCAGGTTGCCCTTGGCCACCGACTCGAGCGGCTTGCCGTCGAACTCCGTCAGAAAGCCAACCATCCATTCGTCGACACGATCCGTCAGCAGCAGCACCTCGACGGCCTTCTTGCGGAAGATCTCCAGGTGCGGACTGCCTCGCGCCGCTTCGACCGACTCGGCCGTCAGATAAAAAATGCTCTTCTGCCCGGCCGCCATCCGGCCGACATAATCGGCCAGCGATGCGGCAGCCGCGGCGTCCGACGTGCTGGTACGGAAGCGCAACAGCCGGGCGATCCGCTCGCGATTGACGGGATCCTCTCCGACGCCCTCTTTCAGCACCTGACCGAACTCGGTCCAGAACTTTGGATAGTCTTCCTTGCGATTCTCGGCCAGGTCTTCCAACAGCCCCAGCACGCGCTTGGTGCAGCCCTCGCGAATCGCCTTCACGTCACGGCTTTCCTGCAGCAGCTCACGCGAGATGTTCAGCGGAAGGTCGTTGGAGTCGACCACCCCGCGCACGAAGCGCAGGTACGCCGGCAGCAGCTGCTCGGCGTCGTCCATGATGAACACACGCCGAACGTACAGCTTCAGCCCGTGCTGATGCCTGCGGTCCCAAAGGTCGAACGGTGCCTTGGCGGGCACGTACAGCAGCTGGATGTACTCGTTGCGGCCCTCGACCCGATTGTGGGTCCAGGCGAGCGCCTCCCCGAAATCGTGCGACAGGTGTTGGTAGAAGTCCCGGTACTGCTGATCGGTGATGTCGGCCTTGGGCCTTGCCCACAAGGCGGAGGCCTGGTTGATCGTCTCCAGCTCCCCGGTGCGACGGTATTCGTTCTTGTCCTGGTCCCACTGCTCCTTGGGCATACGGATCGGCGTGGCGATGTGGTCCGAGTACTTGACCAGGATCGAGCGCAATTTCCAGGACGACAGCAGTTCCTCGTCGTCGGGCTTCAGGTGCAGGATGACATCGGTGCCGCGCCTGGAACGCTCGCTCAGCTCGACGGTGAATTCGCCGGCGCCGTCCGATTCCCAGCGCACCGCCTCGGCGGCGGGCAGCCCCGCCCGCCTCGATATGACGGTCACCCGGTCGGCGACGATGAAGGCCGAATAGAAGCCGACTCCGAACTGTCCGATCAGTTGGGCGTCCTTCTGCTGGTCACCGGTCAGCTTCTCGAAGAACTCGCGCGTGCCGCTGCGGGCGATCGTACCCAGATGCAGGACGACCTCGTCGCGGGTCATCCCGATTCCGTTGTCCGACACGGTGATCGTCTTCGCGTTCTTGTCATAGTCGACACCGATCGACAGTTCCTCCCCGGCCTCCAGCAGAGCCGGCGACTTGATCGCCTCGAAGCGCAGCCGATCGCAGGCATCGGACGCGTTGCTGATCAGCTCGCGCAAGAAGATCTCGCGATTGCTGTACAGCGAATGAATCATCAGCCGAAGCAGTTGCTTGACCTCGGCTTGAAATCCAAGCGTTTCTTTCATCTGATTGGGTAGAAAAATAATGGACGGTTGCGATAGTGAGTATTCTGTCAGGTCCAGGAGGCCCCCCAACCATGCCGGCACCGCTGAGCTTTTCCTTTTGCACTTGCGACGTGTTCACCGAACGGCGTTTCGGCGGCAATCCCCTGGCCGTCGTGCTGGATGGCGATGTGCTGTCGGATGCTCAGATGCAGGCAGTGGCCCGCGAATTCAACTTCTCCGAGACCGTTTTCGTGCTGCCGCCGTCGGATCCGGGTCACGGCGCCCGCCTACGGATCTTCACCCCGATGCGGGAACTGCCGTTCGCCGGGCATCCGACCGTGGGTACGGCGTTCGTGCTGGCCAGCCTCGCCCCCGAGCGGCACCGGGCAGACCGGATCGTGCTGGAGGAAGGCATCGGCCCGGTCAGTGTGGAACTCGAGCGGCATGACGGCCAGCTCAAGCGCTGCGCCTTTTCCGCGCCGCGCCTGCCCCAGCGCGGGCCGCCAGCTCCCCGGCGGGACGAGCTTGCCGCGATGCTCGGACTGACCGCCTCGCAGGTGCTCGACTCGGCCGAATTCTGGTCGGCCGGCGTCTCCTACCTGGTGGTGCCGCTGGCTTCGGTCGAGGCCTTACAGCGCTGCCGGCTGGACCTGACCGTGTGGGCGGGCCTGCTGGCCGGCCATGAATACAAGCACGTCTACCCGGTTGCGCAGGCGGGAGCGGCCTGGCGGGTGCGGATGTTCGCTCCGGACGCCGGCGTGGCCGAGGACCCGGCAACCGGTTCGGCAGCGGCGGCGTTTGCCGGCTGGCTGGCCGAATACGCGCCTCAGGCGGCGCGCCGGTCCGAGTACACGCTGCTGCAGGGAGAGGAAATCGGCCGGCCCAGCCGGATCGACCTGCAGATCGACAGCGACGGCGAGCGCATCGCTGCGGTGCGAGTCGCGGGCGCCTCGGTCATGGTCACTCGGGGGACTTTGCTCGTGTGATCGACGCCACCCGCATCCGGGGCACCAGCAGCAGGCCCTTGCGGGCCCGGTGGCCGCGGTACTTGTGCAACTCGGCTTCGCCGAGGGCCACTTCGAGTGGTTTGCCCGATTTGGCCGCGCTGCCGCGCACGATGATGCCGGCCGCGCCGCAGGTCATGCTCGCGACCATCGGCTCACCCTCGTCCAGTCCCATCAGGATCACGCCGCGTCCGCCGGCCGGCTGCGCCTTGATCTCGGCGGCCTCGAAAACCAGCAGGCGTCCCTTGTCGGAAGCGCACGCGATCAGGTGATCGTTCGTTGCATCGACGACGGCCGGGCGAATCGGCTCCTGACCCTCGTCGACGCCGATGAACTGCTTGCCGGCGCGCTGTCGAGACAGCAGGTCGCTCAGCCGGCACGCGAAACCGCGGCCGCCACTGGTTGCCACCAGCAGCGGCGCGTCCGCCGCCGCCGCCACATAGGCCACCAGCCGTGTTTCACTCTGCAGATCGATCAGCGAAGTCACCGGCGCACCGTCGCCTCGCGCCGACGGCAGTTGGGCAACCGGGATCGAGTACACGCGCCCGTTGGAACCGAAGGCAACCAGGTGATCGACGGTACGACACTCGTAGGCATCGTACAGTGCGTCGCCCGGCTTGAATCCGAACTGAGCCCGGTCGTGGCCGTGCCCCGAGCGGGCCCGCGCGAATCCCATCTCCGACACGATCACCGTCACCGGCTCGTCGAGCACTTTGACCTCGACCACGGCGCGTTCGGCCGCCTCGATCCGGGTGCGCCTCGCGTCGCCATACTTGCGAACGTCTTCTTCGAATTCCTTGCCGACCTGCTTGCGCAGCGCCGTCTCCGAATTCAGCAGTTTGGAGAGCGCCGCACCTTCCTTGCGAAGTTCGGCCAGCTCCTTCTCCATCTTCAGGGCCTCGAGCCGGGCCAGCTGGCGCAAACGCAGCTCCAGGATGTCGTCCGTCTGCCGCTCGCTCAGCGAGAATTCGCGCATCAACGCGGGCTTCGGTTCGTCCGAGGCGCGGATCACTTCGATCACCCGATCGATGTTCAGCAGTACGATCTGCCGGCCTTCCAGCACATGGATGCGATCGGTGACACGCTCGAGCCGGTACCGGCTGCGCCGGCGCACCGTGTCGATCCGATAGTCGATCCATTCGTGCAGGATCCGAGCCAGGGGTTTCTGCTGCGGCCGGCCGTCCCGGCCGATCATCACCAGGTTGACCGGGACGCTGGTCTCCAGGCTCGTATGGGCCAGCAGGGTTCGAGCAAACTCGTCCCGATCGATCTTCGCGGTGCGCGGCTCGAACACCAGACGAACCGGAGCATCCCTGCCAGATTCGTCGCGCATCGAGTCCAGAACCGAGAGCACGACCTGTCTGAGCTGCTGCTGGTCGGCGCCGACGGACTTCTTGCCCGGCTTCGGTTTCGGATTGACCAGCTCCTCGATTTCCTCCTGGACGCGGCGCGACGAAACCCCCGGCGGTAGCTCGTGCACCACCAGCTGCCACTGGCCGCGCGCGAGCTCCTCGAAGCGATAAGTAGCCCTGGCCTTGATGCTTCCGCGCCCGTTCTCGTACACCGCCCGCAGTTCGTCGGCCGCGGAGATGATCTGGCCGCCGCCGGGGAAATCCGGCCCTGGGATCTCGCGCATCATCGCGTCCAGGCCGGCCTTCGGATCGTTCAGCGCGATCTGCAGCGCGCGCACAACTTCAGCCAGGTTGTGCGACGGAATCTCGGTGGCCATGCCCACCGCGATTCCCGAAGCGCCGTTCAGCAGCACGAACGGCAGGCGCGCCGGCAACAAGCGCGGTTCCTGGTGGCTGCCGTCGTAGTTGGATGCAAAATCGACGGTGCCCTCCTCGAGCTCGTCCAGCAGCAGCCTCGCGATCGGGGTCAGGCGCGCTTCCGTGTACCGCATTGCGGCGGCCGGGTCATCGTCGCGGCTGCCGAAGTTGCCCTGCCCGTCGATCAACGGATAGCGCAGCGAAAAATCCTGCGCCATCCGCACCATCGCGTCGTATGCGGCCTGGTCGCCGTGCGGGTGGAACTTGCCGATCACGTCGCCGACGACGCGTGCCGACTTCACGTGTTTGGAGCCGGCGGTCAGCCCCATCGCATTCATCGCGTACAGGATCCTGCGCTGCACGGGCTTGCAGCCGTCGCTCACGTCCGGCAGCGCACGCGCCTTGACCACCGAAACCGCGTAGTCCAGGTAAGCCCGTTGCGCGAAGTGCGCCAGCGTCAGACTGTCGCGACCGTCACCGTCACCGCCGTTGGGTCCCAACAGCGTCAGCTGTTCCGACATCGGTTCGCCATCCGTTTGAAAGGTGTGCGCTCGACCCGCTGGCCAAGCGGCGCGCGCATGTTACCGAAAACGGATGCGGGAGCAATGCGCGTTCCTGTCCCCGCACCGCGTGTGGCAGAGCCGGCACGCTTGGGGGTGGCAGACAACGAGCGATTCGAGCTCAGCGCATCAGGGACTTGTCGCGGCCGACTTCACGGCGGTCGGCGAACTCGTTCACGAAATCCTCGGCGCTCAACGGCCGCGCGAACAGGAAGCCCTGCGCCGAGTCGCAGCCCAGATGCTGCATCCAGGTCTGCTGGGCCTGCGTCTCGATGCCCTCGGCCGTCACGCTAAGGCGCAGGCTGTGCGCCATATCGATCACCGCCTTCACGATCGTCAGCGTCGTGGCGTCCCGCATGCAATCCACCGTGAAGCTGCGATCGAGCTTCAAGCGGCTGATCGGATGGTCGCGCAGATGCGACAGGCTCGAGTAGCCCACCCCGAAATCGTCCAGCGCGATCTTAACGCCGGCATCGCGCAGGCCAAGCAGGTTCTCGCGCGCCGTGGCGGTTGCGTCCAGCAGGCCGGTTTCGGTGACCTCGATCTCGATCTGGCCCGGCATCATCCCGAACTGTTGAAGCACCGTCAGCAAATTATCGACGCATCCGATCTGTTGCAGCTGCTTGCCGGACATGTTGATCGCGATCGGAGGCACCTTCAGCCCAATCTGGCGCCAGATCTGTATCTGGCGGCACGCTTCCCGCAGGACCCAGTCCCCGATCTCGACGATCAGTCCACTTTCTTCGGCAATCGGAATGAACTCGCCCGGCGGGATATCGCCCAGCTCGATGTCCTTCCATCGCAGCAAGGCCTCGGCGCCGATGCGCCGACCGTCGGCCAGCGACACCAGCGGCTGGTAGAAAAGGCGGAAGTCGCGCGCCTCGAACGCCCTTCGTAGCCGCTGCTCCAGCCTCAGTCGCAGGTCCACCCGCCGCTGCACCGCGGGAGTGAAGAACGCATGCGTGCGTCGGCCTTCCTTCTTGGCCTGGTACATCGCAGCATCGGCCGCATTCAGCAGGGAATCGAGATCGACCCCATCCTGCGGGAAGTAGGCGATCCCGATCGAGGCCGTCACCGTGATCTCCATGCCCAGCACCACCGCCGGCTGCGAAATGGCCTCGATCAGCAGGCGCGCCGTTTCCACCGCCGCTTCGCGGCGCGGCACATCGACCAGCAGCGCCACCAGCTCGTCGCCGCCACGACGCCCCAGCAGATTTGGCTCGCGCACGACCGCGCGCATCCGCTCCGACACGAGCGCCAGCACCTGGTCGCCGATCCGATGTCCGTAGCCGTTGTTCAGCAGCCGGAAATCGTCCAGATCGATGTACAGCAGCGCGCACACCTGACTTCCGGTGTAAGCGTTCGACAGCAGGCGCTGCGCGCGCTCGTCGAACGCCTGCCGGTTCGGCAGGCGCGTGAGCGCATCGAACGTCGCCAGCCGTTCCACCGATTCCTGCGTCCGAATGTGCTCGGTGATGTCCTTGCCGACACCCCGATAGCCGCGAAAGTGCCCGCCGGCATCGAACACCGGATCTCCGCTGGCCGTGTGGTACACCGCCTCGCCGCTCGAGTGCCACCGGCGGATCACCAAGTCACGAAACGGCTGGCGGGCTTCCAGAGCGGCCTGGTGCTCGTCCCAGGTTGCGGGCCGGATCAGCTCGCCGCCCAGCTCCCAGCGCCGTCTGCCCAGGATTTCCTCGTCCTTGAGCATCAACCGGTCCGGATTCATGCGCTTCACGCAAGTAAAGCGCAGCGACTCGTCCATTTCCCAGACCCAGTCGCACGACAGTTCCAGCAGCGACCACAGGCGCTGTTCCTCGTCGGTCGCCCCGGCACCGACCAAGGCCGGCCAGGCGCCGCTGGCACCGTGCCCGGAGGCTGCGCTTACCGTGGATTGATCGACCGTCGACATGTCTGGCTGGCCCCCATCAGCCGCCCTACAGTACGCTTCGCCAGCGGCCCCACCCAGCAGATCGATCCTCCGAAAAGCGGGCGATTCACACGTCGGCTTCGACTTCGTGCCCGTGCTCTTCGAGCCAGGCGCGCCTTTGGGGCGCCTCGTTGCGCCCCATCAACATCGTGAACGCCTTTGCGGTATCCGACGCCGCCAGCGCACCCAGGCCGACCGGCACCAGGCGCCGGGTGTCCGGATTCATCGTGGTTTCCCACAACTGCTCGGCCGACATCTCGCCCAGGCCCTTGAAGCGCCCGATCTCCCACGACGCCTCGCGCACACCCTCGTCGCGCAGCTTGGCCAGCGTCGCATCGCGCTCGGCCTCGTCAAGACAGTACAGGCGGCGCGCCGGACGCCGCCCTTGCGCCGCAACGTCGACCCGGAACAACGGCGGCCGCGCCACGTACACGTGTCCGCTCTCGACCAGGCGCCGGAAGTGCCGGAAGAACAGCGTCAACAGCAGAACCTGGATGTGGGCGCCGTCCACATCGGCGTCGGCCAGGATGCAGATCTTGCCGTAGCGCAGACCGCTCAGATCGACCGGCTCCTCGGCGGCGTGCGGATCGACGCCGATCGCAATTGCGATGTCGTGCACCTCCGCATTGGCGAACAGCCGGTCGCGCTCGACTTCCCAGGTGTTCAACACCTTGCCGCGCAGCGGAAGGATTGCCTGAAATTCCTTGTCCCGCCCCATCTTGGCCGACCCGCCCGCCGAATCCCCCTCTACCAGGAACAACTCGTTGCGAGACAGATCGGTGGATTCGCAGTCGGTCAGCTTGCCCGGCAGCACGGCCACAGCGGAGCCCTTGCGCTTTTGCACCTTCTGAGCTTCGCGCGCCCGCGCCTGCGCCTGTCGAATCGCCAGCTCGACGATGCTGCGCCCGTGCTGCGGATTGTGGTTCAGCCAGAATTCAAGCGGCGGACGAACGAACGACGCGATCAGGCGGACCGCGTCGCGACTGTTCAGCCGTTCCTTGATTTGCCCCTGGAACTGGGGATCCAGAACCTTGGCCGACAGCAGAAAACTCGCACGTCCGAACACATCGTCCGGCAGCAGCTTGACTCCTTTTGGCATCAACCCATGCGCCTCGGCGAAGGCGCGCACCGCGTTGAAGACGCCCTCGCGCAGCCCGGCCTCGTGCGTGCCGCCGGCCGGGGTCGGAATCAGATTCACGAAGGACTCCCGCGTGGCCGCGCCCTCCTCGGTCCAGGCCAGCACCCAGCGCGCGCCTTCCCCGGGCGCCCAGGTCGGGTCGTCCTCGGAGGCGTAACCCTCCGATTCGAAGACGGGTGCTACTGCATCCGAGCCCAGCGATTGCTCCAAATACTGGCTCAGACCCCCCTCGTAGCGCCATTCGAGTCGCCGTCCGTCGCGTTCGAAGGTCAGGCTGACGCCGGCCCCCGGAAGCAGCATCGCCTTGCTGCGCAGCAGCCGTTCGAGCTCGTCCGACGGAACCTGGACCGTGTCGAAATACTTCCGATTCGGCCATACGGTCACGCGCGTGCCGCTCGCCGGGTCGCCGGCCCGCGCGGCGCGGGAGGCGAGCGGCGTTCGAACGTCCCCATCGGCGAACCCGATCGTGTGGACTCGTCCATCGCGCCACACCGTCACGTCGAGCCGGCTCGACAGCGCATTGGTGACTGAAACGCCGACGCCATGCAGCCCGCCCGAGAACAAATAGGCGCTGGCGCTGCCCTTTTCGAATTTGCCGCCGGCATGCAATCGCGTGAACACGAGCTCGATGACCGGCTGTCCCTCCTCCGGATGCAGCCCCACGGGAATGCCCCGGCCGTCGTCTTCGACCGTGACCGCTCCGTCCTTGTGCATCGTCACGTCGATCCGCGTAGCGGAGCCGGCCAGAACTTCGTCGGAAGAGTTGTCGATCACCTCCTGCACGATGTGCAGTGGGCTGTCGGTACGCGTGTACATGCCGGGGCGCTGGCGCACCGGCTCCAGGCCTTTCAGGACCCGGATCGACGCTTCGCTGTAGTCGCGGCCTTCGGGGGATGGTCGCGTTCGGGACATATTGGCCGGGCACTAACGATTGGGAAGGAAGGGATTTTATCCACAGAGTGTGTGGATAACAGCCATCGGACCGGCTCGAAATGGCGCCAGCGCTGTGCGCGGCTGCCTTGCCCGCTTGTTAAGCAATCGGCGCGTCCTTGAGGTTCGTCGGTCGCTCGTTGTCGCCGAAGACGCTGACCTCTGTGACCGAGGTCCCCGTGATGGTCAGGCGCAGGCGCCGCTCGGGCCGCTTGCTCATCGCGTAGGCGATGATCTCATGGTATGTCGCCATACTGGAAAGCCTGTAGTCGCCCATGACGGTGGGGCGCAGTCTACGCTAGGCGGTATTCGGATCTTGGCGCCGCCCACTTCGAATCATTGAATCAGCCTCTTCACTTTGATTGCTCTCGCCTTCTAGGCAGATCGGCGCGAACCTCGGCGAGAACCTCCACAGCGCGCGCAGCCGCGTCGATGCTCGACTGGCCGCCATACCGCAGACGGGCTGCGTCCCCGTCCTCAAGCGCTAGCGCATGGCCTTCGCTCCCGGCAATGTGCAGCGCCCGGGCCTCAGCACCGCTCAAAACGAGCACGACGTCGCCCTTAGGCGTGATGATGTGGCGGCTCATTCGGCGCCTCTGGTCGGCTCGGCCGAGGCTGGCCGCAACCGGTTCGCGCCGGATCTTCCAGCACGAATCGGACTTCGAAGTTGCGGCCTTCGATCTGGCGGCACTCCGGCGTGCCGATGAGTAGCGCGACGGCTAGGATGACCCGCCAACAGCACGAGTTTGAAGACCCAGTCTAGGTCAGACACGCGCCGCGCGGACTGCTACTCGCGGTAGCTGATACCGGTGCCGCGCGGGGCGCCGATCAGACGCAAACCGTGCGGTCCGCTCGGTCCTTGCCTCGGCCAGGTCGCCTCGACCTGGGTGGCCCATTCGACGGCCTCGCACCGGGTGTCGAAGGATCGTGAAGTAGACTGGCCGTGCCGGCGCACCTGCGCGCGCCAGCGGCCCTTGACCTGAAGGATCGACGGCATCGGTAGCAATCCGGTGGCAGCCCTGTAGCAAATGGCGACTGAGACCGAATGATGCAGGTTGCTACCGACAGAGCCACAGGCTGATGGGACAACGGGCTAACAAGCGCCACCCTCCCGGTAGCACAATGGACAGTGCACGCGCCTCCTAAGCGTGAGATCCAGGTTCGACTCCTGGCCGGGGGACCAATCCGGCCCCAGCCTCTCACCCACCCAGCCAGTGGGCGCGATAGTGCTTCAACTCCGCGATCGATTCGTACACGTCCGCCAGCGCCTCGTGGCGACTCTTCTTCTCGTATGAGCGAAAAACCTCCGGCCTCCAGCGCCTGGCCAGTTCCTTCAAGGTGCTGACGTCCAGGTTTCGATAGTGGAAGAACGCCTCCAGTTTCGGCATCCAGCGCGCCATGAAGCGGCGGTCCTGGCAGATCGAATTGCCGCACATCGGCGAGCGGCCAGCCGGAACGTATCGCGCCGCCCAATCGAGCATCTGGCGCTCGGCCGCCGCCTCGTCCACGCGCGATTCGCGCACGCGCGGTGTCAGTCCCGAGCGCGCGTGGGTCGAGCGGTTCCAGGCGTCCATCCGGTCGAGCACCGAGTCGTCCTGGTGGATCGCGATCACCGGGCCTTCGGCCACCACGTTCAGCTGCGCATCGGTCACGACCATGGCCAATTCGAGCACCCGATCGGTATCGGGGCTCAGGCCCGACATTTCCATATCGACCCACAGCAGCCGGTTCTCGTCGAGCGCCGGCGCGGGGCCGGCGGCCCGCTCGGGTTGCGGTTCCTGCTGTAACATAATCCTCGGTGCGCTGCCCTGGATGGGGACGCGGGCCCTGTCGGGTACATGACTGCCGGCGATTCTCGCACGGCCTGCGCGCATCGGCGATGACCTCCGCCCTATTCACCTGGATCTTTCTTGCGCTGCTGGCGCTGAATCTCGGCCTGAAGTACTGGCTTGCCACGCGGCAGATCCGTCACGTCGCGCGCCGGGCCGACGTCGTGCCTGAGCAGTTCGCCGGAGAAGTCGGCCTGGAAGCCCACCGCAAGGCCGCCGCCTACACGGTAGCGAAGCAACGGCTGGCGATGGTCGAGACCGCCTGCGGCGCCATCGTGCTGCTGGCACTGACGTTGTGCGGGGGACTGCAGGCACTGTCCGACCTGCTCGGCCGCTGGCTCGGCTATGGGATGCCGTTCCAGCTCGCTCTGGCCGCTTGCGTCGTGCTGATCGTCAGCCTGGTGGACCTGCCGATCGAATGGTACCGTCAGTTCCAGATCGAACAGGGATTCGGATTCAATCGGATGACGCCCAAGCTGTTCCTGGCCGACACGGCGAAATCGATCGGCCTGTCGGTCGCGATCGGACTTCCGTTGCTGGCGATGGTCCTGGCCCTGATGCGATTCGCGGGCTCCTACTGGTGGGTATACGCCTGGCTGATCTGGTGCGGCTTCACGCTGCTGATGACCGTCCTGTTCCCGGTCCTGATCGCGCCGCTTTTCAATCGCTTCACTCCGCTGGCCGACCCGGAGCTGCTGCAGCGCATCCGGGCACTGGTGGGCCGCGCGGGCTTTCAGGCGAGCGGGATCTACACGATGGACGGATCGCGCCGCTCGAGCCACGGCAACGCCTACTTCACGGGTCTGGGCGCCGCCAAGCGGATCGTTTTCTTCGACACGCTGCTGCAACGGCTGCAGCCGAGCGAGATCGAGGCGGTGCTGGCGCACGAGCTCGGCCATTTTCGATTGCGACACGTTCGCACGCGTCTGGTGCTGAGTTTCGTGGCCAGCGCGGTGGGGCTGGCTGCGCTGAACTGGCTGATGCAGCGCGCCTGGTTCTATCAAGGACTGGGCGTCGAGCCGCTGCTGCAGGCGCGCAACGACGCTCTGGCGCTGGTGCTGTTCTTCCTGGTGGTGCCGGTATTTACTTTCCTGTTCGCGCCGCTGTCGAGTCTGCTGTCGCGTCGCCAGGAATTCGAGGCGGACGAGTTTGCCGCGCGCTACGCGTCGCCGCGCGCGCTGATCGGCGCGCTGATCAAGCTGTACAAGGACAACGCAACCACACTGACACCGGACCCGGTTCACTCGACGTTCTACAACTCGCACCCGCCCGCGTCGATCCGTATCGAGCGATTGCTCAGGCATGGAGCGTCGGCGACGGCCAGCTGAGCGTGCGGCCCAACGCCGACCGGATGAAGCGGATTCTGCGCTGCGATCACCCGCTGCAGGCCGAGCACTACGCCAACGTGCTGCGCGCAGCGGGGTTCGACTGCGAAGTGCGCCGCGCCGCCCTGTACGGCGCGGTGGGCGATATCCCGTGGCACGAATGCGCGCCGGAGATCTGGCTGCGCAACGAGCTGGACGAGGCGATGGCCCGTCGCCTGCTCGAGGAACTGTCGAAACCCAGCGTTGGGGAACCCTGGCGATGCGCCGGTTGCGGCGAAGAGCTCGAACCGCAGTTCGGCGCCTGCTGGCGGTGCGGTCACGCCCGTTGACGGTCAGAGAAACGTTGCGGTGGTCAGCAGCAGCAGCAGGATCATCCAGAGCACCAGCGCGCGCCACACCAGACCCACGGCCGAGCGCATCGCGCTGGGGTCGGGCTCGCTCAGGCCGGCCCCTTCCTGTCCCGGTTCGTCGAACAGCGGGGCCGACTCGCTCTCGGTGAGCACCCGGAAGCCGAGAGCCCCTCCGGCGGCGCCCAGGATCAGCAGTCGGGAGCTCAGCGGTTGCAAGCGGGCCACGGCGGCCATCCGCCGCCAGCAGTAAAGCGCTCCCTCGAAATCGCCGACGATCGCGAAGCCCAGCGCAGTCAGCCGGGCCGGAACCCAGTCGATCACCCGAAATGCCGCCGCGGCGAATCGTCCGAAACCGTCGGACGGCAAGGCCGCGCTGCCCACGGCCGGGCGCGGATTCCAGCGGCGGTTGACGAATGCGGCCATCCGGTACATCACCGCTCCGATCGGACCCGGCAGCACGACGAACCAGAACAGCACGCCGAACACGTGGCGGTGCGCCTGGAGCAAGCCGATGTCGATCGCCTGGCGGGCGATCTCCCCCGGACTCAGATCCCCGGCCCGAAACCCGGGGTCGGTGCGCCGCTTCAGGTCGATCAGCAACTGACGCGCTGCGCTGACGTCGCCGCCTTCCAGCGCAGCCTGGATCCGGGTGAGCGGACGGCTGAACTGCCGGAACCCGAAGGCGAAATACAGCACGGCCACGTCGATCACCAGCGCGACCGCCCAGTGGATCGAGCGCGCTGCGTAAAAGACGGCCGCCGTCAGCAGCACGACGCCGCCAACCAGCGTGATCCACGCGTAGACCCCGTGCCGAGGCCGCCCGGCGTTCAGGAAGCGTGCCGTCGAATCGGACAGCGCGGCCGCCAGTGCATAGACCGGATTGCGCGCCGGCAGGGCGACCGCCTGTTCGAGGAGCAGCGTCGCCAGAAGCGCCAGCCAGGCCATTACCGGGTGCCTCCCAACGTCAATTGCCTCTAAGAAATCCGTACAGATTGCGCACGATCGCGGCGGTTACGCCCCAGATCATCCGCTCACGCAGCCCGTCGTCGTACGGCATCGTGTAGACAAATCGCGATTCGCCGGCCGTCGTCGCCACCCGGCGCTGGTGATTCCTGGGGTCCATCAGGAACGACAACGGCACTTCGAACGCGTCTTCGACTTCGCCGGCGTGGAGCCGCAAATCGATCGGAGCCGCGATCATGCCGACCACCGGAGTCACCTCGAACCGGGTCACCGTCAGGTAAATGGGAAGAGTCCCCAGTATCTGAATCCGCTCGATCGGCAGTCCGGTTTCCTCGCACGCTTCGCGCAGCGCCGCGTCGACCGGTCCGCGGTCGGATGGCTCGATGCGCCCTCCGGGAAAGCTGATCTGCCCCGCGTGGGCCTGCAAATGCCGGGACCGGCGCGTCAACAGCACGCTCAGCTCGTCGTCGTGCCGAACCAGCGGCACCAGCACCGCGGCCGGCTTGGGCTGTTCTGCGGGCTCCAAAGGCGGCGGTGCGTCGGACCTGAGCTCCGGCGTCCAGGCACCCGGTCGCAGGAAGCGCTGGCGCACCGCGGCGGGCGTCAATTGCTCCGGCGCCAGCGGCTCGCCGCGCACACGATCGTCGAACCCGCGATCGAGCGGCAACCGACTTGGGTCGATGGACATGGGCCGGGCTGCCCCGGCGCCCCCGCTTTCCACCCAGCCTGTCAGCTTTCGGCCTTGACTTCCAGCTTCTCGCGAATCCGCGCCGATTTGCCGGAGCGATCACGCAAGTAGTACAACTTCGCGCGCCGGACATCTCCGCGCCGCTTCACTTCGATCGAGGCAACCGCCGGCGAGTACAGCTGGAACGTCCTCTCAACCCCCTCGCCGCTGGAGATCTTGCGAACGAGGAAAGAGGAATTCAGGCCGCGGTTGCGCCGGCCGATCACGACGCCTTCGTAGGCCTGGACGCGCTTGCGCGTGCCTTCGACCACATTGACGTTGACCACGACGGTGTCGCCCGGCCCGAAATCGGGGATGACCTTGCTGGCGCTGAGCCGAGCGACCTCTTCCTGCTCGATCTGCTGGATCAAATTCATTTACGCTTCTCCGTCAAGCTTCATGGGGCAAGTGCATCTCGGCGTTGTCTTGTGCGTCGTCCTGCAACAGGTCGGGACGCACGCGCCGTGTCCGTTCCAGCGAGTGATCGCGCCGCCACTGCTCGATCCGCGCATGGTCGCCGGACAGCAGCACGGGCGGCACGGACCGTCCACGCCACGATTCGGGCCTCGTGAACTGCGGCGCGTCCAGTCGCCCGTTGCCAAACGATTCGTCGCGCACCGACTCTTCTTTCAGGGCGCCCGGCAGCTGCCGCACCACCGCGTCGATCAGGCTCATCGCAGCGATCTCGCCTCCTGAAAGCACGAAGTCGCCGATCGAGACCTCCTCGTCGACCAGCGCATCGATGAAGCGCTGATCGATGCCTTCGTAGCGCCCGCACACCAGGATCAGCCCGCGCCCGCGGGTTGCCTCGCCGGCAAGCTGCTTGACCCTAGCGTCGGTCAACGGACGGCCGGCGGCCGACAGGCAAATGACCCAGGGCGGTGCCACCGATGGCAAGGCGCCGGGGTCGCACGCGTCGGCGCGCGCGGCTTCGACCGCGCATGCCAGCGGCTCGGCCATCAGCACCATGCCCGGTCCGCCGCCGAACGGCCGGTCGTCCACCGTGCGGTGAACGTCCAGCGTGAAATCGCGCGGATTCCAGGTGCGAAGCTGCCACAGCCCCCGCTCGTGCGCCCGGCGCGTCACGCCGAACTGCGACAGCGTCTCGAACATCTGTGGGAACAGCGTAATCGCGTCGAATCGCACTATGCCAGCCACTCCGGTTCCCAGTTCACGCGGATCGTGCCCGCGTCAAGATCGATGCCGTCGATGAAGTCACCGACCACCGGCACCAGGATTTCGGGGCCCGGCGAGGCCGGCTCGATCTCGAGCAGATCATGGGCCGCGCTGGTCCTGAGCCCTTTTACCACTCCCAACCTCCGGTCGCAGCGGCCGATTACCTGCAAACCGATCAAATCAACCCAGTAGTACTCCTGGCCCTGCAGCTGCGGAAAGTCGCATCGCGCCACCGCAACGGACGTGCCTTTCAGTGCCTCGGCCGCTTCCGGGTTGTCGCAGCCGTCCCACTTGGCCACCAGGCCGGCGCCCTGCTGCCGGACCGCACTGACTTGCAGCTTGCGCGCCGAACCCGGTCCGACCAGCCACCAGCGCCGCGTCGATCTGAGCACCTCGGCCTGCGGCGTGTGCGGCGCAATCTTCACCCATCCGCGCAAGCCGTACGCGCCACGCACGCGGCCGAGTTCGACCAGCCGCTCGTTGGGGGCGCCCGAACCTGAGGCCGCGTCTAAGCTCGTTGCTCCGATCCCTGGGCGGCCGTTTCAGCCGCCTCCGCCGCGGCTACGGCGGCCGAGGCCGCCGGCGCCTGCGCGGCCTCGCCCGCCGACGGCTTCACCGGCGCGCCAAACGTCTTCACCAGCCGCGCGACCGTCGGGCTTACCTGTGCGCCGACGCTGCGCCAGTGGGCCAGGCGATCCTGGGCGATCCGAAACTTCGTTTCGGTGTCCGTCGCCTTCGGATTGTAGAAACCCACGCGCTCGACAAACCGGCCGTCGCGCGCGCTGCGCGAGTCCGTCGCAACAATCGTGAAAAACGGGCGTTTCTTGGCACCGCCCCGCGCCAGCCGGATCACCACCATTATTCGATTCCAGTTCCTGTAGTCAGCCCCATAGTCAGCCCCGTAGTCGGCCCTGCAAGCTAGGCCTGCGGTGAGCCCCCTGCAATCAGCCCCTGTAACCGGGGAACCGATCATTTTATTAAGCCTGCGGCCCCGGGGCAAGCGGTGATCCGGTCGACCCGGGTGATGGCCCGGTCGCCTGCGCCTCGTCGATACTGTATATTTATTCACTACCATGACAAACCCGACCCGCGATCCGCAGCAACCGGACCCTATCGTATGGAAGGGCCGCGCTGCGGTGTCCAATCGCGAATCCCGCTTCAACCGGATGCAGCATGAAGCCGACCCGGCTGCGGTCGAAATCGACCCGAACGAGCCGGCCGGCGCCCCGGCCACAGAGGTCCGGATCGAAATCGCGCGGTCGATCATATCGACCAACCGCTCGCCGGACCTGCCGTTCGACCAGTCGATCAATCCGTACCGCGGTTGCGAGCACGGCTGCGTCTACTGCTATGCCCGGCCGAGCCACACCTATCTCGGGCTGTCGGCGGGCCTGGACTTCGAGACCAAGATCTTCGCCAAGACCAACGCCGCCGAACTGCTTCGGAAGGAACTGAGCCGAACCGATGCGCCTCGATCGATGATCGCCCTCGGCGCCAATACGGACCCTTACCAGCCCACGGAACGGCAGCTGCAGATCACGCGCTCGTTGCTGGAGGTGCTGAGGGAGTTCGAACACCCGATCGGCATCACGACGAAGTCGAGCCTGGTGACCCGGGACATCGACATCCTGGCGCCGATGGCGGCCAAGGGGCTGGTGAAAGTCTTCATTTCCGTGGGAACGCTGAATGCGGATATCGCGCGCACGATGGAGCCGCGCGCCAACTCCCCGGCGCGCCGGATCCAGGCCATCGCGCAGCTTGCCGCGGCGGGCATTCCGGCCGGAGTCATCGTGGCCCCAATCGTTCCGGCGCTGACGGACCAGGACCTGGAGCGCGTGCTCGAAGCGGCCGCCACCGCAGGCGCCCGCTACGCCAGCTATGTGGTGTTGCGGCTGCCGCTGGAGGTCGCCGACCTTTTCACCGAGTGGCTCGAAACGCACCATCCGATGCGCGCGCGCCATGTGATGAGCCTGATTCGTCAGATGCGAGCGGGCAAGAACAACGATTCGACCTTCGGGATCCGGATGCGCGGCAGCGGACCGATTGCCGATCTGATCGAACGGCGCTTCAAGATCGCGTGCAAACGCCTCGGGCTGAATGCGGATCGGGTCGAGCAACGCTTGCAGGCCGCCGCCGAGGCTACGGCGGCCAAGGCGGAGGCGGCCAAGGCCACCGTAGCCTTGGCGGAGGCGGCCGGTGCGCAGATGAACCTTTTCTAGTGATTGCGCCGGCGGCACACCGGCGCGTCAGGCCAGATCGTGCAGCAAAGATGCAACCACCTCGGGCGGCAGCGCACCGATCCGCTCGGCGTAGTTCGGGTGATCGAAGCCCACCGCGATCGAGCTGCCACCGCGCAACGCCGACACCACCGCCGGATCGAACTCGAACCGGAGGAAATGCACGGCCGAGGTCTTCTTCTCGTTTTCCCGCTCGAGGTCCTCGTCGGCAATCGCGTAGATCTTCGGCAGCCCGCCGACCTGCAGATACACGCTGCGCTCGATGCCCTTCAGGCGCTCGAGCTCGATTTTGCGCTGATCCGGGTCCTCGAATTCGATCATCATGGTCGCCTTCAGGTTCGTACCGTCCGGAATCAGCGGCGTATACGCGTCCAGCTCGGCGCGAATGCCCTTTTCGTCGAACGTGCGTTCGATCCTGAGCATTTCCTGGATCTGATAGCGAACCGTCAGCTCGTCCTCGAAGATCAGCGTCACGTGAGGGCCGACGTGCAAGGTCCGATGCCGCTTGTGGGCCAGCACGCGGGTACGAAACGCGTCGCGCTCGCGCGCATACGCTTCCAGGGTCAGCAGGCTCTCACGCGAAATGGTCGGCACTTGCGTCTCCCCACGATTCAATCGATCCCGTAGGCCATGCGCACCAGCGTGAGCGGATGCACCAGTCTGGGTGCGCCGCGCTCTGCGCCTCCGAGCCGGCCGATGCCCTGCTCGATATGGTGGCCGGCCAGCTGGCAATCGGAGCTGATGAAGTCGGGGCTGGCCTCGGCCATGGCACGGAAAACCGGACGGCCGATTCTCATTGCGGTGGCGTGAAACTGCTTCTTGACGCCCCACGTTCCCGCGTGACCCGAGCAGCGCTCGACCGTGGTCACCTCGGTGCCGGGCAGCCACTTCAGCACTTCCTCGGTCTTGCGGCCGATATTCTGCACGCGGCCGTGACAGGGGATGTGGTACGCGATGCGGCCCAACGGCCGACAGAAATCGGTGCGAATCAGGCCGTCGCGCCGGCGCGCCGCCAGGTACTCGAACGGATCCCAGAATGCCGACGCAACCGCCCGCACATCGGCATCGTCCGGAAACAACAGCGGCAGCTCCTGCTTGAACATCAGCGTGCACGACGGCACCGCCGAAACGATCCCGTATCCTGCGCGCGCAAGCGGCGCCAGCATCGGAATGTTGGCGACCTTCGCTCGCTCGACGCCCGCCAGATCGCCCAGCTCCAGCTTGGGCATCCCGCAGCAGACTTCTTTCTTCGCGAGGGTCACTGGAATCGCGTTGTGGGCGAGGATCTTCAACAGGTCATCGCCGATGTCCGGCTCGTTGTAGTTCACGTAGCAGGTCGAAAGCAGCGCCAGCCTGCCGGGCGTGCGCTCCCCGTCCCGAACCGGCAGCGTTGCGTCGGCACGCGCAGTCGATCGAAACGTGCGTTCGGCAAGCTCGGGACGCCACGCCGTGCGCTCCACGCCAAGCGTCGCTTCGAGTGCGCGTCGAGCCGCTGCGGTGCGATTGAGCGCGTTCACGGTCCGGGTGACCACCGGAATCCCGGCCAGGCGACCGACAGAATCGGTCGACGACAGGATTCGATCTCGCAGCCGTCCGCCGGAGCGGCGGAATTCGACCGCCTTCGCGCGCAGCATCAGGTGCGGGAAATCCACGTTCCACGGATGAGGCGGCACGTACGGACACTTGGTCATGAAGCACATGTCGCACAGATAGCAGTTGTCCACCACCTTGCCGAAGTCCGAACGGGGCACGGCGTCCAGCTCGCCGCTCGCGGAGTTGTCGACCAGATCAAACAGGGTCGGGAACGCTCCGCACAGGTTCACGCAGCGGCGACAGCCCTGACAGATGTCGAATACGCGCTCGAGCTCGCCTTCGAGCTGGTCCTGGGCGTAGAAGCCGACGCTGTGCCAGTCGATCGGGTGGCGCGTCGGCGCCTCGAGACTGCCCTCTCTGGTCGTCATGCTCGTAGGAACATGGCGGCACCCGTCTTCGCGCGCGGGTGCCGCTATCGGAGAAAAAAGCCCGATCGGTCAGTCCACGATCGAGTCGAGAGTCTTCTGGAACTTGTTGGCGTGCGAACGCTCGGCTTTAGCCAGCGTCTCGAACCAGTCGGCGATTTCGTCGAAGCCCTCGCCGCGGGCGGCCTTCGCCATACCGGGGTACATGTCCGTGTACTCGTGCGTTTCCCCGGCGATCGCCGATTTCAGGTTAGCCCGCGTCGGGCCGATCGGAAGCCCGGTGACCGGATCGCCGATCTGCTCCAGGTACTCCAGGTGACCATGCGCATGGCCGGTCTCGCCCTCGGCCGTCGAGCGAAATACCGCGGCCACATCGTTGTACCCCTCGACGTCCGCCTTGGCCGCGAAGTACAGGTAACGCCGGTTCGCCTGCGATTCGCCTGCAAAAGCGTCTTTCAGATTGGTCTCGGTCTTCGACCCCTTCAACTTCGTCATCGAATTCTCCCTTGCGGTCATCGGGCTGCTGCGAGGCGGATCGTTCGCACCGCCCCGCTCGCTGAACGCGCCCGCTCGGCCTGAATCTACGCGCCGCTCACCGATGAATCCAGTGAATTGTTCCAATTATATCGATAGGGAATGTCTATCTAAGGGTCGTCTCAGAAGTCGTCCGCGCCCAGCGCCAGCGCCCCGGCCCCGCCCGACAGCACGGCGGTCGCCAGCGCCGGGGCCTGCGAGAGCACGTGCTCGCAGAAGAATCGGGCGGTGGCGATCTTCGCGCGCAAGAAGGCCACGTCGGGCGCACCGGCGGCGATCGCGCCTTCGGCCGCCAGCGACGAGCGCGCCAGTTGCCAGCCGCCATGCACGGTCCCGGCCAGTCGCAGGTACGGCACAGCGCCCGCGAACGCGGCCCGAATATCCGATCCGACCGTTCGCACCAGGTAATCGACCGCGCGCTCGTACGCCTCGATGCCGGCCTTCAAATGAACATGAATCGCGTCGCTGTCGGCGCCGCCGCGCGCGTTCAGCCGCGCGGCCGTCTCGCGCATCTGGCCGATCATCGAGCGTGCGACCGCGCCCGCATCGCGCGCGGTCTTGCGCGTGAGCAAATCGTTCGCCTGTATCGCGGTGGTGCCCTCGTAGATCGGCAGGATCCGGGCGTCCCGGTAATGCTGCGCCGCGCCGGTCTCCTCGATGTAGCCCATGCCGCCGTGCACCTGGATTCCGAGCGAGGCGACCTCGACGGCCATCTCCGTGCTCCATCCCTTCACGATCGGCACCAGGTATTCGTAAGCCGCCTGCGCCTTGGCGCGGACGCCGGGATCGGGATCAGCATGCGCGAGGTCGCAGTGCGCAGCGGCCACGTACGCGACCGCGCGCGCAGCCTGCGTCTGCGCCCTCATCAGCATCAGCATCCTGCGCACGTCCGGGTGGTCAACGATCGCCACCGGCCCGGCCGAACCCTGAACCGCGCGGCTTTGCATCCGTTCGCGGGCGAATTGCGCGGCCTGCTGGTAGGCCCGCTCGGCCACCGCGACGCCCTGGATTCCCACCTGGAAGCGGGCGGCGTTCATCATGATGAACATGTATTCGAGGCCGCGGTTGGGCTCGCCCACGATCTCGGCCACCGCTCCCTCGCCGACCTGACCGTAGCCCTGGCCATAAATCAGGGCGGCGGTCGGGCTGGCCTTGATCCCCAGCTTGTGCTCGATCGAGGCGCAGTACACGTCGTTGCGCGCGGCGGGGCTGCCGTCGGCTGCGATCACGTATTTGGGCACGATGAACAGCGAGAGTCCCTTGACCCCTTCGGGGGCGTCGGGCCTGCGCGCCAGAACCAGGTGGATGATGTTTTCCGACAGGTCGTGCTCACCGTACGTGATGAAGATCTTCTGTCCGAACACCCGGTAGCTGCCGTCGGCCTGTGGAACGGCCCGGGTGCGCACCTGCGCCAGATCCGATCCGGCCTGCGGCTCGGTCAGGTTCATCGTTCCGGTCCAGCTGCCGTCGATCAGCCGCGAAACGTACAGCAACTGCTGCCGCTCGGATCCGGCCGTCATCAGCGCCTCGATCGTTCCATCAGTGAGCAGCGGGCAAAGCGCGAACGACAGGTTGGCCGACTGCAGCATCTCGTGGCAAGGCGTGGCAACCAGCTTGGGCAGGGCCTGCCCGCCGAAGCGGACCGGGTGGGGCAGCCCCTGCCATCCGCCCTCGACGAAGGATCGAAACGCGGCGCGAAAACCCGGGGGTGTCGTCACCTGGCCGTCGGCCCAGGTCGAAGGCTGCCGATCGCCCGTCGCGTTCAGCGGCGCGATCACTTCGGAGGCGAGCCGCGCGCATTCCTTCAGCACCGCGTCCACCGTATCGTCGGACGCCTCCTCGAAAACCGGCAGCCGCTGCAGTTGCCGCAGGTCGGCCAGTTCCTGCAGCACGAAACGCATCTCGCGCAACGGCGCCACGTAGCTCATCAGCCAAGCTCCTGCAGCAGTTGTGGCAGAGCTTCGAACAGATCCGCCACCAGCCCGTAGTCGGCCAACTGGAAAATCGGCGCCTCCGGGTCCTTGTTGATCGCGACGATCACCTTCGAATCCTTCATTCCGGCCAGATGCTGGATCGCGCCCGAGATGCCGATCGCCAGATACAACTGGGGAGCGACGATCTTGCCGGTCTGCCCGACCTGCCAGTCGTTGGGCGCATAGCCGGCGTCGACCGCAGCACGCGATGCCCCCAGCGCTGCGTTCAGCCGATCCGCGAGCTTTTCGAGCAACCTGAAATTCTCGGCCGAACCCAACCCGCGCCCGCCCGACACGACAACCCTGGCGCCCTGCAGCTCGGGCCGATCGGCCTTGGCGCCTTCAAGCGAGACGAAGCGTGACAGGCCCGGGTCGGGGACGATCGCGACCGTTTCGATCGGTGCGCTGCCTCCTTGGGCTGCAGCAGCATCGAAAGCGGTCGGCCGCACCGTGACGAACTTGATCGGCTCTTCGCACCGAACGGTCGCGATCGCGTTGCCGGCGTAGATCGGCCGCGCGAACGTGTCGGGCGACTCGACCGCGACGATATCGGACACGAGCGCACAGTCGCGTCGCGCGGCCGCTCTGGGCAGCACGTCCTTGCCGAAGCTGGTCGCGGCCGCCAGCACATGGCTGTAACCGGATGCCAGCGCAACCACCTGCTCGGACACGCACTCGGCCAGCTCGTCGGTCAGGTGCGGTGCATCGGCCAGCAGCACTTTCGTCAACCCGGCCACCTGCGCCACCTGGCGCGCCACCTCGCCGCAATCGCCGCCGGCGACCAGCACATGAACCTCGCCGGCCATCTTTGCGGCCGCGGCGATGACATTCAGGGTCGAGGGCCGCAGCCGCCGATTGTCGTGTTCCGCCAGCACCAATGCCGCCATCGGCAACCTTTCTGCTTCCGGGTCAGGAAATGACCTTGGCTTCCTCGCGCAACTTGCGCACCAGCGTCGCGACGTCGGGCACTCGGATGCCCGCCTTGCGTTGCGACGGCTCTGCCGTGCGCAGCGTTTTCAAGCGCGGCCGCACGTCGACTCCCAGGTCATTCGGCGTCACCGTCTCCAGAGGTTTCTTCTTTGCCTTCATGATGTTCGGCAGCGTCACGTAGCGCGGCTCGTTCAGTCTCAGATCGGTCGTGACCACGGCCGGAAGCTTGACCGACACGGTCTGCAGGCCCCCGTCCACTTCCCGAGTGACCTGGGCCCAGCCGTCGGCCAGCGCCAGCTTGGACGCGAACGTGGCCTGCCCCAGCCCGGCCAGCGCCGCCAGCATCTGTCCAGTCTGGTTGGAGTCGTCGTCGATGGCCTGCTTGCCGAGGATCACGAGCTGCGGCTTTTCCCGGTCGAAGATCGCCTTCAGGATCTTGGCCACGGCCAGCGGCTGCAATTCCTCGTCGGTCTGGACCAGGATCGCCCGGTCGGCCCCCATCGCCAGGGCCGTGCGCAGCGTCTCCTGGCACTGCGCGACCCCGCAGGACACAGCTATCACCTCAGTGGCCACGCCCGCTTCGCGCAGCCGCACCGCCTCCTCTACGCCGATCTCGTCGAACGGATTCATCGACATCTTCACGTTGGCCGTATCGACGCCGCTGCCGTCGGACTTGACGCGGACCTTCACGTTGAAGTCGACGACGCGCTTGACGGAAACCAGAATCTTCATCTCGGTCCGCTCTGGCGCGGCAATTCCGCGCATGGGTGTCGGGGATTATACGAAGGCGCCACCCTCAAGCCAGATCGCGAATGATCTCGCGCGCCGCGTTGTGCCCGGGCGCCCCGCTGACCCCGCCCCCCGGATGAGCCCCGGACCCGCAGTGATACAGGCCCTCCAGCGGGCCCCGATAGCGCGCATAACCCAACAATGGCCGCAGCGAGAACAACTGGTCCGGCGACAGCTGCCCGTGGAAGATGTCGCCGCCGGTCAGCCCGAATTCGCGCTCCAGATCCAGGGGCGTCCAGGCCCGGTAGCCGAGCAGCGCCCGCCGGAAGTTCGGACAGTACGACTCGACCTGCCCGAATACCGCTTCGACCGCGGCCGGTTTCAGCGCGTCCCAACCGCCCGCAGGATCCGGATCGAAGTGCTGGCAAAAAAGGCTCGCCACGTGCGCGCCGCGCGGAGCCAACGAATCGTCAACCACGCTGGGAATCAACATTTCGATGATCGGCGCGCGCGCGAATCCGCTGTGCTGTGCGTCGCGCCAAGCCCGGTCCATCGCGCGCAGCGATGGCGCGAACAGTATTCCGCTGGCGTGGTGCGGCTGGGCCTGGGTGCCCGGCAGGCAGCTGAAGTCCGGCAACTCGGAAAGGGCGACGTTGATCCGCATCGATCCGGAACCGCAGCGGTAGCAGCGGATCGACTGCACGAAATCCGCCGGCAGCGCCTTCAGCGGCAGCAGCTTCAGGTACAGCAGCTTCGGATCGACCCCGGCGGCCACCGCGCGGGCGCGCACCTCGCGCCCGTCCTGCAGCACCGCGCCGTGCACCCGGCCGGCGACGGCAAGGATTTGCTCGACTCCGGCCCCGAGGTCGATCTGCACGCCGCGGGAACGCGCCTCGTCGGCCATCAGCTCCGTGATTCGTCCCATGCCGCCGACCGCGTGCCCCCAGATGCCTGGCTTGCCGTTGACTTCGCCCAGGCCGTGGTGCAGCAGCACGTAGGCCGATCCCGGAGCGTAGGGGCTCGAATAGTTACCGACGATCGAGTCCCACCCCAATGCCGCTTTCAGGCAATCGGCTTCGAACGTCGCGTCCAGCCAGTGACCGGCACTGCGGGTAAACAGCTCGACGCAGTCGCGCTGGACCTCGCGCGGAAGACGCCCGAACGTCCACAGCAGGCGGCCCGATGCGACCAGGTCGCGCCAGCCGCGCACGACCAGCGGCCCACCCAGCTCGGGAGGCGCCCGCAGAACCCAATCCTTCAACTGCCCCGCCACGCGTTCCAAGCGCCGGCAGAACGCGCCGAACCCGTCCGCATCGGCCCGCGAGAACTTGCGGATTTCGGCTTCCGAGGAGGCCGAGGCGCCGCCGAACCTCAGGAAGCGACCATCGTCGGTCGGCAGGAAATTCGAAAACGGTCGCTCAATGATCCTCAGGCCCCTGCGGGCCAGGTTCAGGTCCCGGATCACGGCCGGATTCAGAAGACTGACGGTGTAGCTGGCGCTCGAGTTCCGGAATCCCGGAAAGAACTCCTCGGTCACCGCCGCCCCGCCCACCACGGACCGGCGTTCGAGAACGCGCACCTTGAGCCCCGCGGATGCCAGATAGCAGGCGCAAGTCAGGCCGTTGTGCCCGGCCCCGATCACGATCACGTCCACCGGGTCCATCGATGCCGATCTCAAAAAAACGCTGGATCCTACTACCGAACGTGCAGCCGGCACGACCCCTGTATCGCGCCCCGGCCCCTGTGCCGCGCGCCCGGCGCAGCAACGGGGACGGGTGCGCCGCCGGGCTGCCGGATTTGACCAGAAGCGGGTCCGCCGCTCGCGAATCCGGTACATTTGAGCCAATCGGCTTGCGAGTCGCCGGCTTGCCAGGGCCGCCCAAACAGGATTCGTGTGGCTAACGAGGTCCCAACTCCGACCACCCCCGCCGCGGCAAAGCCCCGCGTGCTGGTCGCCGACACCTCCCGTAGCGTGCGCGCCGTTATCGGCAGCCATTTGAGGGACCGGTTCGAGGTGCGCGAGGCCGAGGACGGCGAGGCGGCCTGGCAGGCGGTCCTGCTGGACGGCAACATCCGGGTGCTGCTGACAGAGCTGGGCCTGACCAAGGTCAACGGGCTCGATCTGCTGACGCGGGTGCGCAGCTCGAAGGTCAAGCGCATCCGCGAGCTGCCGGTGGTCGTGATGACTTCCGAGGAGGAAGGGCACGACCGCCAGCGCGCGGCCGGCCTGGGGGTGACCGACTTCGTGACCAAGACGGCGCCGCGCGCGGAGCTGGTGTCGCGGCTGGACGTGCTGTTGAAACTGTCGGCCACGCGCGAGGCCTTGGCCGAAACGCAGGCCTCGCTCGAATCGGCACTCACGATCGATCCCGACACGGAACTGCTGAACCCGCAGTTCTTCGACAAGCAGGTTGACAAGCTGGTGTCCTACGCGCGGCGCAACCTGTCGGATCTGGCGCTGATCTGCATTCGGGTCGAACTGTCCGTTTCGCAGTCGGATACCTGGGAAGGAGAAATCGAGCAGCGTATCAAGCTGGTCGGTCGCACGCTGGCCGCGTCGATCCGCCTCGAGGACCTGGGGACGCGGTCGGACCGCTTCGAATTTTGCGTCGCAACGCAGACCAACGGCCTGTCCGGCATTCTGAGGTTCGCTGCGCGGCTGCGCAAGGTGCTGGAAAACGTCGAGGCCGCCGGTCCCGGAGTCGAGGTCTGGACCTGCATCGGCGTGGCCACCTTGTCGGAGGAGCTGCGGCGCGGCGCCGAAGAGCTGCGCGCACTGTCCCAGAAGCGCGCGATGCAGGCGCACACGGCCCGCTCGCGCCGGATCATCCTGGGTACCGCGGAAGGCGCTGCGCCGGGCGCGATGGACGGCCGCGGCGAAGACGGTTCGATGGATGTCAACCTGGCGCTCGCACTGATCCGCGCCGGTCGCGGTGGCGAGGTGGTGGCGCACCTGCCTCGCCTGCTCGATCAACTCAATCCGCTGCTGCGCCTGGTGCGCCAGCAACAGGAGCTTCAGGCCGCCAAGAGCGAGGGGGAAGGCCCGGGTGAGAAGCTACCGCGCGTTCCTAGATAGGGCGATCCGCTCGCCCGAGGCGTTCTGGGCGGAAGAAGCAAAACTGATCGAATGGCAACGGCCGTTCTCGCGCGTGCTCGATTATTCGCGCCCGCCGTTCGCGCGCTGGTTCGTCGATGGCACGACCAATCTGTGCCATAACGCGATCGACCGCCACCTGGCCGCTCGCGCCGAGCAGCCGGCCCTGATCTACGTATCCACCGAGATCGACGTCGAACAGACGTTCACGTTTCGGCAACTGCATCAGGAAGTGAATCGGTTCGCGGCCTGCCTGAAGGGGCTGGGCGTCGTTCGCGGCGACCGGGTGCTGATTTACATGCCGATGGTCCCGGAGGCTGTGTTCGCGATGCTGGCCTGCGCCCGTATCGGCGCGATTCACTCGGTCGTATTCGGCGGCTTCGCCTCATTGAGCCTGGCCAGCCGGATCGACGACGCGCAGCCCAAGCTGATCGTGTCGGCCGATGCCGGGTCACGCGCCGGCCGGATCGTGCCGTACAAAGCACTGCTGGATGAAGCGATCGAACGGTCCAAAGCCCCGCCCGGGTCGGTCCTGCTGGTCGACCGGGGCCTGGCGCCGATGCGGCGCATCGCCGGTCGCGACCACGATTACGCCGAGCTGCGCAGCCGGCACCTGGATGCTGCGGTCCCCTGCGAGTGGCTGGAAGCGAGCGAACCCTCGTACATCCTGTACACCTCGGGTACGACCGGCCAGCCGAAGGGCGTGCAGCGCGACACCGGCGGCCACGCGGTCGCGCTCGCCTCGTCGATGGGAAAGATCTTCTGCTGCAACGCAGGCGAGACCTACTTCGCGACCAGCGACATCGGCTGGGTGGTCGGCCACAGTTACATCGTGTACGGACCGCTGCTGGCCGGCATGGCCACCGTTCTTTACGAAGGCACGCCGGTGCGGCCGGACGGCGCGATTCTGTGGCGGATCGTCGAGAGGCATCGGGTCAGCGTGATGTTCTCGGCGCCCACCGCGATCCGGGTGCTGAAGAAGCAGGATCCGGCCCTGCTGAAGCGGCACGATCTGTCCTCGCTGCGGCTGCTGTTCCTCGCGGGGGAACCGCTCGACGAGCCGACCGCGCGCTGGATCTCGGAAGGCCTGGGCAAGCCGGTGGTCGACAACTACTGGCAGACGGAGACTGGCTGGCCGATTCTGGCGATTGCGCGTGGCGTCGAGGCGATACCCGCCAAGTTCGGCAGCCCTGGCCTGCCCTGCTACGGATACTCGGTGAAGCTGTATGACGAGCACACCGGCCAGGAAGTCGGGCCCAATACCAAGGGCGTGCTGGCGATCGAGGGACCGCTGCCGCCGGGATGCATGACCACCGTGTGGGGAGACGACGAGCGCTTCGTGAAGACGTACTGGCACAGCGTGCCGGGCCGCACCGTCTATTCCACCTTCGACTGGGGCATTCGCGACGACGACGGCTACTACTTCATCCTGGGCCGCACCGATGACGTGATCAACGTGGCAGGACACCGGCTCGGCACGCGCGAGATCGAGGAATCGATCTGCTCGCACCCCGGCATTGCCGAGGTCGCCGTGGTCGGGGTCGCCGATCAACTCAAGGGGCAGGTCGCGGTCGCATTCGCGGTCGTGCGGGACGCCCGGGCGGTCGAGTTGCCGCAGCAGCGCAAGAATCTGGAAGCTGAAGTGATGAAGCAGGTCGACTCGCAGCTCGGAGCCGTGGCCCGCCCGGCGCGCGTGCACTTCGTCACTGCGCTGCCCAAGACCCGCTCGGGCAAGTTGTTGCGTCGCTCAGTACAGGCCATCTGCGAGGGCCGTGATCCCGGCGACCTGACGACGATCGAGGATCCGACCGCGCTGGAGCAGATCCGCAGCGCCCTGGTGTCGGCGTAAACCCGTGAAGGAACTGGACCGGATCGACCGCCAGATCCTGGAACTGCTTCAGCGCGACGGTCGGATGACCAACCAGGCCTTGTCCGAGCGCATTGCGCTCAGCCCGCGCGCCTGCCTGGACCGCGTTCGCCGGCTGGAACGCGCCGGCATCATCACCGGCTACATGGCACTGCTCGAACTGCGCAAGATCGGCAACGCGCTGACCGTGTTCGTCGAAGTGTCGCTGCGCGATCAGTCGGCCGCAACCCATTCGCGCTTCGAGGCGCGGATGCGGGCGTGCGACGAGGTGATCGAGTGCTTCCTGGTTTCGGGCCAGTCCGATTACGTGCTGCGGATCGCTTGTGAAAGCCTGGACCATTACCGCGATCTGACCAACGCCTGGACCGACGACGCGACGCTGGGCATCGAGCGGATCTCCTCCAAGCCCGAGCTGCAGACGATAAAGCCGTTTCGAGGCTTTCCGCTGCCCTGACCGTGCCGGTCAGACCGGTCGGCCCGTGGCCTGCCGATTCCGCGGCGCCGGAGGCGCGCCGCTTCCGACTCGGCGTCGACAACCGCGCCGAAGCGCCGCTGCCATGAGCGGCGCTGCCTAAACTGAGCGGGTCGAGTATCCCCTGTTTCGGAGATCGGAAATGTCACCGCGAAGCGCCGCCGTCGATCGGTCGATCGAGCTTGAATCACGAGTTGCCGCACCGAACTACCTTCCGATCCCGGTGGTGCTGCAAAGCGGGCGCGGAGAATGGCTGTTCGATCTGGACGGTCGCCGCTATCTTGACCTGATGAGCGCCTATTCGGCGGTCAGCCATGGCCATGCGCATCCTCGCCTGGTCAAGGCGCTGACGGATCAGGCCGCGCAGGTCGCGGTGACATCGCGGGCCTATTACAGCGCAACGCTGGGCGCGTTCCTCGAGCATCTGACCGGATTGTGCGACCTGGATCCCGGTCACACCAGGGCGCTGCCGTCCAGCGGTGGAGCCGAGGCGGTCGAGACGGCCATCAAGGCGGTTCGGCGCTGGGGTTATCGGGTGAAGGGAGTCGCGCCGGATGCGGCCGAAATCGCGGTGGCGCGCGGAAACTTCCACGGGCGCTCGACCACGATCGTCGGATTTTCCACCGAAGAGGCTTACCGCGCGGACTTCGGGCCGTTCAGTCCCGGCTTTCGCCATTTCGATTTCGGCGATATCGAATCGCTGAAGTCCGCGATCAACGAGAACACCTGCGCGGTGCTGCTCGAGCCGATCCAGGGCGAAGCCGGCATCGTGGTTCCGCCGGACGGCTTCCTGCGCGAGGTCCGGGCCGTATGCAGCGAGCGGCGCGTGCTGCTGATCCTGGATGAAATCCAGTCGGGGCTCGGAAGAACCGGCCGTTGGTTTGCACATCAGCACGAGGGCATCCGCCCCGATGGCTTGATCCTGGGCAAGGCGCTGGGGGGCGGACTGCTGCCGGTCAGCTGCTTCGTCGCGACGCGCGAAATCATGGACCTGTTCGAGCCAGGCAGCCACGGTTCGACCTTCGGAGGTAACCCGCTGGCCGCGGCCGTCGGGCTGGAGGCGCTGCGGGTGATCGAGGACGAAGGGCTGGTTGCGCGCAGCGCCGCGCTCGGGGCCCATCTGAAGATGCGGCTGGCGGCGATCGCGAGCCCTCTGGTGCGCGAGGTACGAGGCCGCGGACTGTGGGTGGGCGTAGAACTGCACGGCAGCGTGTCGGCCCGCGACGTGGTCGAGCGCCTGGCCGAACGCGGAGTACTGACCAAAGATACGCATGGAACCGTGATCCGCTTTGCGCCGCCACTGACGATTTCGCGCGACGCGCTCGACTGGGGAATCGACGTGTTCGCCGAGACGCTGCGCCAGTTCGAGACGCCGGCCGAACCCGCGCGCGTGCCGCGGCTGGCCACGCACAGTGTCGCAGCGTCCCAGGCACCGACCCGGACCGCCCGCCTGATGATGAGCGCGCCGGATCATTTCGAGGTCAGCTATCGGATCAATCCGTGGATGGACCCGGCCCAATGGCAAAGCTCGGCCGAACGGCTCCGGCGCCAGGCGGACCAGGGCTGGAGAGCGCTGAAGGACGTGTACGAGAGCCTGGGGGGCGAAGTCGAAGTCCAGCAAGCACGGCCCGGGCTACCGGACCTCGTGTTCACCGCCAATTCGGCGCTGGTGTTGGATCGGACTGCGCTGTTGGCCCGCTTCCGCCATTCCGAACGGAAAATGGAGCAGGATCACAACCGCGCGTTCTTCGAGTCGCTTCAATCACGGGGGTGGATCGACTCGATCGTCGAAACCCCTGAGGACCTGTACTTCGAAGGCGCCGGCGACGCCATCTGGGATGCGACCCGCAATCTGGTCTGGACCGGCTGGGGCCAGCGGTCGAGCCGCCCGATGGCGGGCGTGATCGCCCGGATGTTCTCGGTTCCGACGGTCCCGCTCGAGCTGGTCGATCCGCGCTTCTATCACCTGGACACCTGCCTTTGCGTGCTGTCGGGCGGCGAAATCCTGTACTACCCGGCTGCGTTCTCGGCCCAGTCGGTCGAGACGATCCGGGATCTGGTCGGCAAAGACATGCTGATCGAAGCGAGTGCCGCCGACGCCGAGCACCTGGCCGTGAATTCGGTGTGCCTGGGCGAGCACCTGATCGCGTGCCATGCGAGCGATGCGCTGCGCGAGGTGTTGACCGGGCGCGGATACGAGCTGCATGTCGTCCCGCTGGGCTCGTTCAACCGCTCGGGCGGTTCGGCCTATTGCCTGACCCTGCGGCTCGATCTGTCGAGCCGTTCGGAGGCGGGCGATCCCAGGCCGGCGACGCGCCGGGGCCGGCCCCGGTTGCTGCGGGCCGCGTAACTCACCAGGCCGCCACCCTCACCCCGGCCCCTCTCCCACCTGCGGTGGGAGAGGGGAGATCAGGTGGGCCAGTTGGGCGCGCGTTTTTGGATGAACGCGTCCACCCCCTCCTGTGCAACGTCGTCGATCATGTTGCACGCCATCGTCTGCCCGGCGAGCTGGTAGGCGGCGTCGATTCCCATCTCGAGCTGCCGATAGAAGAGTTGCTTGCCCATGCGGACCGCCAGGGCCGGCTTGGCGATGATCCTGGCCGCCAATTGCGCGATCGCCTCGTCCAGATCGGACTGCGCCACCACCTGGTTCACCAGTCCGCGCGCAAGCGCCGTCCGAGCGTCGATGAACTCGCCGGTGACCAGCATCTCGAACGCCGGCTTGCGGCCAACATTTCGGGACAGCGCAACCGCCGGCGACGAGCAGAACAGGCCTGTGTTGATTCCGGAAACGGCGAACTGCGCCTGCTCGGCCGCCACCGCCAGATCGCACATCGCGACCAGCTGGCAGCCGGCGGCCGTCGCGATACCGTGCACCCGCGCAATGACCGGCTGCGGCAGGGTCTGGATGCGCCGCATGATCCGCGCGCAGTCCGCGAACAGCCGCTGGTAGTAATCCAGCTGCGGATTGGCCCGCATCTGCTTCAAGTCGTGGCCCGCGCAAAAGGCCCTGCCTGCGCCCGCGATCACGACCACGCGGGCCGAGGTGTCGGCCTCGATCCGGTCGAGCGCGGCCTGCAGCGCCGCAAGCATCTGCTCCGACAGCGCATTGAATTGCTGCGGGCGATTCAGCGTCAGGTGCACGACACCGCCGGCGGCGCGGGTCAGCAGCACCGGTTCCGCGGTCGACGCCGATTCAGGCGCATTCATGCTCACAACCTCCTCTTCGAAAACCGATATCTCTTGCCGAAGACGTCGGCCTCACGACCGAAAAGCAGGAGGATCGGCTTCGAGAGGGGTCTGCGACCCCCCTCGAGCACCCCCGCGGCCTTAACAAGCGTCGCTTTTGCCTGCACTTCCCGTTCACGGCCCTTCAGAGGCGGGCCAGCACCCGCAGGTGGGCGACCACGCTGCGCGCCAGGGCGCTCAGGTTGTAGCCGCCTTCGAGGGAACTGACCAGCCGACCGCCGCAGTGCCTGGCGGCAAGCTCCAACAGCCGCGCCGTCATGTAAGCATAGTCGGCCTCGACCAGGCTCATCTGACCGAGGTCGTCCTCGCGATGCGCGTCGAATCCGGCCGACACCAGAATCATCTGAGGCTCGAACTGCTCGAGCCGGGGCATCCAGATCTCTTCGACAACCGCCCGCACTTTTTCGCCATTCGTTCCGGCCGGCAGCGGTACATTCACCATGTTTTTCGCGGGATTTTCCGTACCGCTATACGGATAGAACGGATGCTGGAAAAAACTGGCCATCAGTACCCGCTCGTCGCCCGCGAATATCTCCTCGGTTCCGTTTCCGTGGTGAACATCGAAGTCGACGATCGCAACCCGTTCCAGACCGTGGACCTCCAACGCATGCAGTGCGCCGATCGCGACGTTGTTCAACAGGCAAAAGCCCATCGCGGTCCCCGGCCGGGCGTGATGCCCGGGAGGTCGCACTGCGCAGAAGGCGTTGGCAAGCGCACCCCCGATCACCCGATCGGTTGCCTCCACCACCGCCCCGGCCGCGTGCAGCGCGGCCTTCCAGCTCGACGGGTTCATCGAAGTGTCCGGGTCCAGCGGAAAATAGCCGCGCTCCGGCACCCGGTTTCGCAGGTGATCCACGTATTCCGGGTCGTGAGCCCGCACAATGGCGCTGAGCGAAGCCTGTGGGGCATCGATCTGCTCCAGGAAAGGCGCCAGCCCGGAGGCGATCAGCTGATCCTGGATGGCGGACAGGCGAGCGGGACATTCCGGGTGCCAGTTGCCCATCTCATGGGCCTTGCATAAGGGATGGGTCAAGAACCCGGTCGGCACCTTCTGTCTCCCTATTTAAATCATGTATCGATTATCAGCGCAGGCAGCCCATGTTCGGGTTGGCACAGTTGACGAACGCCGGCGTTTGTCGAACGCTGAACCACATCCCGGAGCACCCATGTTAGAGAAAATTCGTGATTGCGCCAGCCGGATCGCGTCAATCATCGTCGGCAAGGATCTGCAGATCCGCCAGAGCCTGACCTGCCTTCTGGCCGGCGGCCATCTGCTGATCGAAGACGCTCCCGGCGTCGGCAAGACGACGCTGGCGCACGCGATCTCGATGTCGCTGGGCTTGCCGTTCCGCCGGATTCAGTTCACCAGCGACCTGCTGCCATCGGATGTGATCGGCGTGTCCGTGTACGACCGCAACAGCGGTCAGTTCGTCTTTCATCCGGGACCGGTATTCTCGGAGGTGCTGCTGGCCGACGAGATCAATCGGGCCAGCCCGAAGACGCAGAGCGCCTTGCTCGAGGCGATGGAAGAAAGCCAGGTATCGGTCGACGGGCTGGCGCGTCCGCTGCCGCAGCCGTTCTTCGTGATCGCAACGCAAAATCCGTTCCATCAGGTCGGCACCTTTCCCCTGCCCGAGTCCCAGCTGGATCGCTTCCTGATGTGCATCTCGCTCGGGTATCCGGATCGGGCCGCCGAGCGCCAGCTGCTGGCCGGCCAATCGCGACGCGATATGCTGAAGTCGGTGCAGGCGGTCGCTCGCAGCACCGATCTGCTCATGGCCCAGCAGGAGGTGAAGAAGGTGTTCTGTTCGGAGGCGCTGCTCGACTACGTGCAGGCGCTGCTGGCACACACGCGCAACTCGAGCAAATTTTCCGAGGGACTCAGTCCTCGGGCCGGACTCGCGCTGCTGTCGGCCGCGCGCGCCTGGGCCTGGCTGGACGCTCGCAGCCACGTGATCCCGGAGGACATACAGAATGTCCTTCCATCGGTGGCGAGTCACCGGCTGCGAGCCGCCGTCCGCGACGGAACCAAGGCCCTGCACGGTCGCGATCTTGCGACGCAGCTGCTCGAGCTGGTCGCGGTGCCGTAAGCCGGAGCGCAACGGATGAGCGCGCTGCCACAATCGCGCCGACTCGCGGACTGGATCGAGAGGTACCGCGGCGTGGAGACCGGCGATGTGCTGCTGGACCGCCATCGGATCTACATCCTTCCAACCCGCACCGGCGTGACGTTCTGGCTGGTCGTGTGCGTGCTGCTGATCGGATCGATCAACTTCGCGCTCCAACTCGGCTACCTGCTGACGTTCACCATCGTCAGCATGGCACTGGTCAGCATGTACCACACGCACCGCAACCTGTCCGGACTGACGATTCGCGGCCAGCGGGCGGACCCGGTGCACGCCGGCGACATGGCGTCGTTCGAGCTGACGATCGACAATCCGTTTCCGACCGAGCGCTATGCGCTGAACTTCAGCTTCATGCTGCCGGCGCGGCGCTGGCGCGTACCGGACAAGCAGCCCGAGGAGCCAATGCCGGGCACATGGGTCGACGTGCCGGCCGGCAGCGTCCGCCGGGTCGGCGTCGGTTTGCCAACGCGCCGGCGCGGCCGGCGCGACTGCCCGCGGATCCGATTGTCGACCCGCTTTCCGTTCGGGTTGTGGGAGGCCTGGTCGTACCTGCGTCCCGGCTTGTCGACCGTCGTGTATCCGTCGCCGGAGATCGATGCACCGCCGCTGCCGTCCGCTGCGATCGGCAACGGCGAATCGAGCGGGGTCGTCGCCGGCGGCGACGAGTTCTCCGGCGTGCGCCCCTATCAGCCCGGCGACCCGCAGAAGATGATCGCCTGGCGCCTGGCCGCACGCAGCGACGAGCTGTCGGTCAAGTTCTTCGAGTCGGCCGGCGCCGGCGAGGTGCTGCTCGAATTCGATTCGCTGCCGCAGGTCCTGACGGTCGAGCAGCGCATCTCGCGCCTGGCTGGCTGGGTCCTGATGGCAGAGGCCGCGGGTCTGTCCTTTGCACTGAAGCTGCCAGGAGCCGAGATCGGCATGGGACACGGCCACGAGCATTGCGAGCGCTGCCTGGAAGCGCTCGCCTTATTCGAGACCTGAGCGAGCCCTGACGCGATGACGGCGATCCCTTCTTCCGTGTCGCGGCCGGATCTGCGCTGGTCTGCCAGGATCCGGCGCCGGCTCGAATGGTGGCTGCAACCCCAGGTCTCGAGCGGCGCTCGCGACCGCCGCGACGTGGCGATCCTGCTGGTTGCGGTGCTGATCGCGGTGGCCCCTCATTTCCTGCATCTTCCCTGGTGGTCGACCGCTTTGACCTGCCTGCTGTGGTTCTGGCGCGCCTGGCTCACGATCGCGCGACAGCCTCCCCCCGGGCGCATCGCGATGGTTCCGTTGCTGGTGACTGCCACGGTGCTGGTGTGGCTTCAGCACGGCTCGATCATCGGCCACGAGGCCGGGGTCAACCTGCTGGTGCTGCTGATCGCGCTGAAGCTGCTCGAGCTGCGCACGCGGCGCGACCTGAACCTGGTCGTGTTCCTGACGTTTTTCGTGCAAATCACCCTGTTCCTGTACCAGCAGGATCTGCTGGTGGCGCTGCTGTCCGTCTGCACGACGCTGCTGCTGTTCTTCATCCTGTTGAGCATCAATCTGGCGGAAACCGACCTGACCGCCGCGCGCAAGGCCAGCCTCGTTCTGCGCATTTTTGCGAAGGCGGTGCCGCTGACCGTCACGCTGTTCCTGCTGTTTCCACGACTGCAGGTGCCGCTGTTCGCATTTGCGGGCGCCGAGCTGAGCTCGTCCACCGGCCTGTCCGAATCGATGTCGCCCGGTTCGATCAACCGGCTGGTCGAGTCGGACGCGGTGGCGTTGCGCGCACAGTTCGACGGCTCCATCCCCGCTCCGGACCAGCTGTACTGGAGGGGACCGGTGTTCGGACGTTTCGACGGACGGACCTGGTCAGGTCACAGCCATCGGGCCCTGTCTCGGATCGATCCGGTTCTGGTCCGGGTCGATCCAAAGAGTGCGATCGAGTACACGGTGACGATGGAGGCGACCCGCAGAAACTGGATCATTGCGCTGGAGTTGCCGCTGGTGATCGAAAGCGCCGATTTCCAGTACGTTCTGTCCGATGACCTTCAGCCGCTGGCCGGCGCCAGCCTCAGGGACCGGGTCCAATACCGGGTCAGGAGCTACTCCTCGTTCGTGGTCGGCCCGCTCGAGGCCGATGCGGATTTGTCGCAGTGGCTGCAGCTGCCCCCCGGTTACAACCCCAGAGCGCTTCAGTTCGCCGCGGATCTGCGAAATCAGATCGTCGATCCGTCGGACCGCAATCCGCACGCGCGCGACCCGGCGCTGATCAACGCCGTGTTGAATCACTTCCGACGCGGAGGCTATCACTACACGCTGCAGCCGCCGGTGCTCGGACGTGACTCGATCGACGAGTTCCTGTTCGAGACGCGCCTCGGGTTTTGCGAGCACTACGCGTCCGCCTTCGTCGTGCTGATGAGGGCGGTAGGGATCCCGGCCCGCGTCGTGACCGGCTATCAGGGAGGCGAGGTCAATCCGGTCGACGGCTACCTGACCGTGCGCCAATCCGATGCCCACGCCTGGGCCGAAGTGTGGCTGCCCGGGCGCGGGTGGAAGCGCGTCGACCCAACGGGCGTGGTCTCGCCGGTGCGGATCGAACAGGGCGCGGCCGAGCTCGCCAGCCAGTACGGCCTTTCGCACTTCGGCCGCCCCGGCACCCTGCTGGGGTGGATCGGAACCTGGAGAATGAACTGGGAGGCGATCGAGAACGTTTGGAATCAGGCGGTGCTGAACTACTCGGCCGACCGGCAGCGGTCGCTGATCTCGCAGCTGGGGGTGGCGCCCTCGTGGCGCAACCTGTCGATCGCGTTCGCGCTGACGGTCACGCTGGTGCTGACCGCGCTGGCCGTTCTGTCGTTGAGGCATCGCGAGGTGCGCGACCCGCTCGCCGAGCTGGTCGCTCAGCTTCGAGCCAGGCTGGCGCTGGCCGGGCTCAAATCGCCACCGAACGAAGGCCTGACGGACTTGAAGAGTCGCCTCACAGCCCGGCTGGGGCCGCCGCAGGTCGAAGAGGGGGCTGCACTGGTGCAGGCGCTGGAGGACGCGCGTTACCGGCGCACCGGTGCCGCCCTGAGGCCGGCCGAGCTGCGCGAGCTCCGCGCCCGTGTCAGGCGCTTTCGGCCGCTGCTGAACGGGCGCCGGGGCTGACTATTCCGCGTCCGGTTGGGCCGACGGCTGCGCATTGGCGAACGCGTCCAGCTGGATGCAGCGATCGGCTATCGCATTCAAGGTGGGCGCCTTCGCGAGATCGCAACCGAAACGCCTCGCGTTGAAGATCTGCGGCACGATCGCCAGGTCGGCGATCGTCACCTGATCGCCGAAGGTATAGCGACCGCTGCGTCCGCCCGACATGACCACCCGGTCGAGCTGACCGAGGCCCAGTTCGACCCAGTGCCGGTACCAGAAGTCCTTCTTTTCATCGGACACCCCCAGCTCGCGCACCAGGTAGCGCAGCACGCGCAGGTTGTTCAGAGGATGTATGTCGCAGGCGATCGACAGCGCGACCGCCCGCACGTACGCGCGGGACAGCGGATCGGCCGGCAGCAGCGGCGGCTCCGGATATCGCTCGTCCAGGTATTCGATGATCGCCAGCGACTGCGTCAGCACCTGGCCGCCGTCCTCGAGCGCCGGGATCAGCGACAGGGGGTTGGTCCGCGTATACGCCTCGCCGAACTGCTCGCCGCCGCCTTTGAGCAGGTGCACCGGGACGACCTCGTACGGCACGCCTTTCAGGTTCAGGGCGATCCGCACGCGGAACGCGGCCGAGGAACGGAAATAGCTGTACAGCTTCATCGTTTATCCACCACCTGTGCCTGGATCGCGCCGATGCCGTCGATCCCGGCTTCGATCCGGTCGCCCGGCAACAACGCCCCGACGCCAGCCGGCGTCCCCGTGAAAATCAGGTCGCCGGGCGCGAGCTCGAAGAATCCGGACAGCTGCGAAACAGTCTCCTCGACGCCCCAGATCATCTGCGAGACGGTCCCATCCTGCCGGCGCCGCCCGTTGACATCCAGCCAGATGCGCTGCGTGCCCAGTTCCCCGACTTTGATTGACGGACGCATCGCGCCGATCGGCGCCGACCGGTCGAAAGCCTTGCCGACCTCCCAGGGGCGTCCGAGGCGCTTCGCCTCGGCCTGCAGATCGCGCCGCGTCAGATCGATGCCGACCGCATAGCCCCAAATCATCCGCGCGGCCTGCTCGGCCGTCACCCGGTATCCGGGCGCGCCGATCGCAACAACCAGTTCGACCTCGTGCTGCAAGTCCGCGGTTCGGTCCGGGTAAGGGATTGCGATCGGGCCGGCGCTGGCACAGAGCACCGCGTCGGCCGGCTTGCAGAAAAAAAACGGCGCCTCGCGCCCGCTCGCGCCCATCTCCCGCGCATGCTCCTCGTAGTTGCGACCGACGCAGTAGATGCGGCGCACCGGAAATACGTCCGTGCTGTCCGCGATCGGAACGAAGGGCTGGGGCGGAGCGGGAAAATGGAAGTTCATGACGTCAACCACCTCGTGGCACAACTGGCCGACAGTTTATCTTGCAACCCTAACCCCCTCTCCAGCTGCGCGGGAGAGGGGACGGGGGTGAGGGAAGAATTCGCGTAAAGTTCCGCCATGGGCAATCAGCCACCGGTGCGAGCGTACGAGCGTGCTCCGCCCGCGGAGCAGCGTTCGGTGATGCCGATCGCCGTGGTGCCGCGCCCGCTGCAGCCGTCGTTGTCGTGCGTGATACCGGCCCACAACGAGGCTGGCAATCTGCCGACGCTGCTGGAAATGCTCACCGCGCAGCTTCACAAGATGTCCTCGAGCTGGGAGATCGTCATCGTCGACGACGGCAGCCGCGACGAGACCGTGATGGCGCTGGCGCCGTGGCTGACCCGACCCGGTGTCGTGTGTCTGCAGCTTTCCCGCAATTTCGGCAAGGAAGCCGCACTGGGCGCCGGCCTGGATCATGCGCGGGGCGACGTTGTCTTCACGCTCGATGCCGACCTGCAGCACCCGGTCGAGCTGCTGCCCGAAATGCTCAAGGTCTGGCGGGAAGGCGCCGACATGGTGTACGCGGTGCGCCGCGACCGCCGAGGCGAGTCTGCGTTCAAACGGATCGGCACCCGGATGTTCTATGCGTTGATGAAGTTCGGCTCATCGATCGAGATCCCGCCCAACGCGGGCGACTTTCGGCTGCTCGACCGCTGCGTGGTCGAGGCGCTGTGCAGCCTGCCCGAACGCACCCGGTTCATGAAAGGTCTGTATGCCTGGGTCGGGTTCCATTCGCGCTCGATCGACTTCGATCCGCCCGCTCGCGCCCGGGGCAGCAGCGGATTCGGGCTCAGAGCGCTGCTGTCGCTGGCCGCGTCGGGCATTACGGCGTTCTCGAACTTGCCCCTGCGCATCGGCAGCGCGCTGGGCGGGGCGCTGGCGCTGGTCGCCATCGGATACGGCATCTGGGTCGTGATCCAGCATTTCACGCAGGGGCACGATGTGCCGGGCTGGGCCACCATCGTGGCCGGACTGATGTTCTTCAGCGGCATTCAACTGCTGACGATCGGAATCCTGGGCGAATATCTTGGACGGGTCTACGACGAGGTCAAGCGGCGACCTCGTTATCTGGTCGCGCGCCGCCTCGGACACAGCCCTTTCGATCCTCCGGCGCCGCCCCGATGAGCCGGGAGGCCGCCGCGCTTCGACCTGCTCGCCGCTGGGTCGTATGCGCCGACGACTTCGCGCTGGACCGCGGCGCGATCGAGGCAACGCTCGCATTGATCAACCTTGGGCGGGTCACTGCGACCAGCGCGCTGGTGGATTCGCCGAACTGGAAGGCGGCGGCGTCCGAGCTGAAGGCGGTTTCGGATCGCGCCGACGTCGGGCTGCACTTGAACCTGACCGAGGTGCTGCAGGCCGGATCCTCGACGTGGCGATTGCCGTCGCTGCTGGTCCAGTCGATGCTTCGGCTGCTGCCGCGCTGGCGAGTGCGCAATCTGGTCGAGCGGCAGCTCGACGCTTTCACCGACGCCTTCGGCCGCCTGCCGGATTTCGTCGATGGCCATCACCACGTGCACCAGTTGCCCGTCGTGCGCGACGTACTGATCGAGTCGGTGCTGGCACGCGAGCCCAAGTCGCTGCCGTGGCTCAGAATCTGTCTGCCGCCGGAAAACGACGAGGATTACAAGGCCCGCGGCATCGGAATGCTCGGCGCTTCATCATTGCTCGAGCTGGCGCACCAGGCGGGTTTCCCGACCAGTCGCTGTCTGGTGGGGGTTTACCGCTTCAATCTGCGACGCGACGCGTATCTGGCCAGGGTCCGAAAGTGGCTCGAGGCGGGCTCCGAAGGCGCCGTATTCATGTGCCACCCGTCGACCAAGGCATCGGCGAAAGACCCGATCGGCGCGGCCCGCCGGATGGAGCTCGGGGTGCTGGCCGGTGAGGCCTATGCGAATGCGCTGACCGGTGCCGGGGTGACGGCGGTTCGCGGCACGGCCGTCTTCAAGGGCCGCCCCGCCTGAGCGGGGCTCGGAGGCCCGCCCCGCCCGAGCGCAGCTCGGAGGCCCGCCCCGCCTGAGCGCGGCTCGGATCGGTTCGCCCGGCCGCTCTACGAGGCCGCCTCGGGCGATTGTTGGGATCTGCGGACCAATTCGTCAAGCGGAGTCTGCAGCCATGCGCCTCGCAGGCCCGGCAGCAGCCAGTCCTCCAAACCGAGTCCCGAGCGGCGTGGCATCAGCGAGTTGCCGGGGTCGACACCGAGCCGATGAAACAGGCCGGCCAGTCCGGTCAGGGCGGGATCGCAGGTCAGGATCCAGCGGCCCGAGCGGCTCGACTGCGACGAAACGAGCTGGCGCACGTAGCCAAGGCGTTCCATCTCGGCCAGCAACTCACCGACCTCCTCCTCGGGGCTGCGGATCCGCATCGCCAGTTCGAGTATCGAGAGCTCGCCGACCGGCGATCCGATGCGCGCTTCCAGCAGCAGCTTGACCAGCCCCACCGCGGTCACAAAGCGATTGCCGGCCCGCGTTTCGTCGGCAAAGCGCGTGGTGCGTAGCCCCGATATGGTTGCGGCGATCGCCGCACCGAACAGAACGGTGAACCAGGAAAAGTAGATCCACAGCAGGAACACCGGCGCCACCGCAAACGCGCCATACACCGTCAAAACGCTGCCATGCGATATATAAGAGGCGAAACCGCGGCTCAACGCCTCGGCCAGAGCGCCTGCCACCAGTCCACCGGTCAGTGCGTCTCGCCAATCCACCCGGCGGTTGGGTACGATCATGTACAAGAGCGCGAACGCGATGCAAGCGAACAGGATCCGCGCGGCCGAGAGCGCCGACCGCGTGAGCGGCGGCAGCTGGTGCACCAGGCCCAGCGACGTCGACGCGACCATCGAGGTCAGCGTCAGGCTGCCAGCGATCAACACCGGCCCGGCCGTGATCAGGGCCCAGTAGACCAGAACGCGCTGCACCAGCGACCTGCGGGTGCGAACCAGCCAGATGTCGTTCAGCGCATGGTCGACCGTCATCACCATCGTCAGCGCCGTCACCGTAAAGACCGCGAATCCGGCGGCGCCGACCCGGGTGGCCTTGGCCGCAAAGTCATTCAGGTAGCGCAGGATCGTGCTGCCGAACGGATCGGGCAGCAGCCCTCGCAGCAGGTACTGTTCGAGCGACTCGCGCAGGTCCCCGAACTGCGGAAACGCGGTGAACAGCGCCAGCGCGACCGCCAGCAAAGGAACCAAAGCCAGCACCGTGGAGAAGGTCAGGCTTCCCGCAACCTGCGTCAACCGTGCCTGGTTCGCGCGCCGCGATGCGAACGACAGCACCTCGCGGGCACGATCGACCCGGGGGCGAAGAACTCGCACCCAGGGTGCCAGCCAGGCAGCCCAGCGCGCACTCGAATCGTCCGGAGCCTGTCGGAACGTCATGTTCTTGTCCCTGATTGAGGGCGGGCGCTCAATATAATCTGCCGCACTGGACCTTATCGTGTCTTCCCTGATCGCACAGTTGTCCGAGGCGGTCGGCCCACGCAACGTGCTGACCGTTGCGGCCGACGTGGCTCCCTTTTGTACGGATTGGCGCAAGCGGTTCACGGGGCGCGCCGATGCGGTCGTGTTCCCGGCGACGACGCGCGAAGCCGCAGCCGTCGTGCTGGCCTGTACGCGCCACGCCGCGGCCATCGTCACACAGGGAGGCAATACCGGTCTGTCCGGGGGGGCCACGCCGGCGCCGGACGGCCACTCGGTCGTGTTGAACACGCGGCGGATGAACCGGATCCGCGACATTGATCCCGACAACGACACGATCACGGTCGAGGCCGGCTGCACGCTGCAGGCGGTCCGAGACGCGGCGCAGCACGCCGGCCGGCTCTTTCCGCTGAGTCTCGCGGCGCAGGGCAGTTGCACGATCGGGGGCAACCTGGCGACCAACGCCGGCGGCACGCAGGTGCTGCGGTACGGCAACACGCGCGATCTCGCGCTGGGGTTGGAGGTCGTGCTGCCCAGCGGGGACGTGTGGGACGGGCTGCGGGCGCTGCGCAAAGACAACTCGGGATACGACGTCAAGCAGGTCTTCATCGGGTCCGAGGGCACGCTCGGGGTCATCACCGCCGCCACGCTGAAGCTGTTTGCACTGCCGCGATCGCGCTTGACAGCGCTGGCGGGCCTGGAGTCGGTCGAGGCGGCGATCGAGTTGCTGAAAAGGATGCGCTCGGCCGCCGGCCCGACCCTGACCGCGTTCGAGCTGATGTCGCGCGATAGCCTGAACCCGGTGGCGCCGATGCTGGGCCTGAAGCAGTTTCCGTTCGAGCCCTTGACACCCTGGACCGTGCTGCTGGAGATCTCCGATCACGAAGACGAGTCGCACGCACGCTCGCTGCTCGAGGCTGGACTCGATCCGGCCTCCGGAGCGCCGGTGATCGACGCGGTGTTGAGCCGCTCGCTGGCGGAGTCCGAGCGGCTGTGGCGCCTGCGCGAGGCGATTCCGGAATCGCAGGCGCAATCGGGCGGAAACGTCAAGCACGACATATCGCTACCGCTTTCTCGTGTCAGCGACTTCGTACAGGAAACCGGGGAGCGTCTGGCGCGCGAATTCGACTGGGCGCATCCGGTCGTTTTTGGACATCTGGGCGACGGCAACCTGCATTACAACGTCGGTTGCCGCGCCGGCGTCTCACCGCAGGTCGCGTTCGAACACGAGCAGGCCCTTAACGAAATCGTGTATGAAGCGGTATACGAGTGCGGCGGCTCAATCAGCGCCGAGCACGGGCTCGGGCAGCTTAAGCGCGGTGCAGCACGCCGCTACAAGTCCGCCGTGGAACTGGCGCTGATGCACGCGATCAAGTCCGCGCTCGACCCGGACGGACGGATGAACCCGGGCAAACTGCTTTGAGTCCCAACCCAACCCGACTACACTCGGTTGTCTGCTTGACGTGAGCGACGCGATGCGAGTCTGGCCAGTCATTCTGATTCTGGGAGCCGGTGTCGGGACCCTGTGCCACGCAGCTCCCATCAACCGCTGCGAATTCTCCGACGGACGCGTCATCTATTCGGATGAACCGTGCCCGTCCGGCGCACAGCGAACCCGGACGGTCGACGAGAAGCCGCCGGTCGAGGTGATCAAGGCGCCGGTCAAAGAGCGCGCCCAGAACGCGCAAAGCTCGGGCACCGTGCGGCGCAGCGGGCAGGCCGACGGCAGCGCCGGAGCGCGCGACCCGGAGGCCGACTCGGAGCTGCGCAAGCTCAAAGTGGCCGAGTGCGACGACCTGGTACGCCGGGTCGAATACGCGCAGCACGATCTGAACGCCGCCGCCGAAAGCGAGCGCGCGTCGGCCGAGCTTTCACTCAGAAGGCTGCAGGCTGAACATGAAAACAAGTGCGCGGCGCGTCGCTAGCGCAGGCCGCAGCCCGTAACGAGTCCCGTCCGTACTGCTGCAGGAACGCCGGATCCGACAGCAGGCGTCGCCACGCGCGCGCGCCGCGCTGGCCATGCAGCAGGCCCAGCATCGGGCGGACCACGCTGCGAACCGGCACACCGCTCGCGGCAGCACCGTCGAGATACTCGCTCATCGTCGCCACCACGTCGGCAACGTCGCCCGGTGCGCCTTCGGACCCGAACAGCGCGCGCTCCAGTTCGACCAGCAGCCAGGGCGATTGATATGCGGCCCGACCCAGCATCACACCGTCGGCCTGCTGCAACTCGCGCAGCACCGGGCCGGCTGCATTCATCCCCCCGTTCAGCACGAACGTGCAGTCCGGAAAATCGCCCTTCAGCCGGCGGACGGTTTCATACCGCAGCGGCGGGACTTCCCGATTTTCCTTCGGGCTCAGTCCGGACAGCCAGGCGCTGCGGGCATGAACGATGAAGGTCGAGCAGCCGGCCGCGCGCACGGCTCCGACGAAGTCGCGCACGAATGCGTAATCGTCGCGCCGGTCGATGCCGATCCGATGCTTGACGGTCACATCGATCGACACCGCGTCACGCATCGCCTTGACGCAGTCGGCCACCGTTGCCGGCTCGGCCATCAGGCAGGCTCCGAAAGCGCCCTGCTGGACGCGCTCTGACGGGCAGCCGCAATTCAGGTTGATCTCGCTGTAGCCCCAGCGCTCCCCCAAGCGCGCGCAGTGCGCGAGCTCGGCCGGCTCCGAGCCGCCGAGCTGAAGTGCGACCGGGTTCTCGGAACGGTCAAAGTCCAGGTGCCGGCCCGCATCGCCATGAATCAACGCGCCGGTGGCGACCATCTCCGTGTAGAGCCGCGCATGACGGCTCAGCACCCGGTGAAAGTAGCGGCAGTGCCGGTCGGTCCAGTCCATCATCGGGGCGACGCACAGGCGCCAGGGTGACGGCGCGAACGACGCATCGTTCCCCGGGCTCCTCGATTGATCTAAAAATGCCGCCATGCCGGCAGTTTATTCGAGCCGAGCCTCGGCCGGACCCGTTAACCGACCTTTGGCGGTCGCCGGTGGTCGTCATACGCGGCGCCGAGACGCCGGAAGGCACTGGGATCATGGCCTACGATGACGGCGTCCATACATTCTGCGACGGCCGCCTGCCACGCGTCATTTTCGCCCATACGATTGGAACTGCGCCCCTGCCGGAGCGCTACCTTTTCAGCATGGGCGCGATGAATTCCCTGCCACGAATAGCGCGCCAGATAGGCCCCGACGGCTTGTGGATCCGCAGCGCCCTCGAGCACTTCGGCCACCGTGACCGGGCTGATCCAGAGGCGGCACTTCTCGTTGTGCTTGAGCCAAGAGATCGCCGGTCCCTCACGCGCATCCGCCATTTCGTTCAGCAGATCGATCAGGAACGAAGAATCGAGCAGGCAATTCCTCACTGTTTGCGTGATACGCGCAGGCGAACGTCCCCCATGCGCTTAGGTGCATCAGCCAGCACGTCGCCAGCCGTGACAAAGGGTTCCTCGCGAATAAGCATCCGAACGTAAGTCGACCGCTTCATGCGGGCGCTACGCGAACGCCGAGCGAGCACACGCTCTTCTTCTTCGGACAAACGGACTGTCAGGATTCCCATAGTGGACGCGATCATAGCGTGTATGTCTTTTGTATGTCAACCGACTGGACCCGAGTCGGTGACTGTGATTAGAATCCGGCATGTTCGATTTTCATCTTTTTGCGCTGTTCATGGTGGGCGCGCTGGCGCTTAACCTGACGCCCGGCCCCGACATGACCTTCGTGCTGGCGCAAGCCACCCATCGCGGCACGCGAGCGGGCCTCGCTGCTGCGCTCGGCATCGGCGCGGGCACGATCGTCCATATGACCCTCGCGGCGTTCGGGCTGGCGGCGCTGTTCGCGGCATGGCCACTCGCCTTCGACGTCGTGCGCTATATGGGTGCGGCGTATCTGGTCTGGATCGCGATCGGGATGCTGCGCCGCCCGCCGCACCTGAACGCGTCGATCGAGACGCAAAGCGTGCGCACCGCATTCCGCCAGGGCATGTTGACCAACGTGCTCAATCCCAAGGTTGCGATCTTCTTCATCGCCTTCCTGCCACAATTCGTAGTCCAGGGAGCGGGTCCCGCCTGGCTGCAGATTCTGGTGCTCGGCGTCGCCTTTGACATTTCAGGTACGCTGGTCAATTGCGCGGTCGCGCTGGGCGGCGGAAAACTGGCGGGCCGTCTGCGCGTCAATCCGTCGATCGGGAAAGTACTGGGCTGGATCTGCGCCAGCGTCATGCTGGGTCTGGCGTTGCGTTTGGCCTGGCTGGAGCGGCGTTAGGCCCATGAGGTCTGCAGCAGTCAGACGGTCGAGCACGAGCGCACGCGCCAACGGGTGCACGCTCGCCGCGCTGGTGCTCGCCGCCGCCGGGACGGCAGCGGCGAGCACGCACGACGAGGAAACGGCGCCTGCCCAGCAGTTCGGTCACGTCCACTTCGTGACGTCGTGTTCGCCGCAAGCCCAGGCCGAGTTCGACCGGGCGGTGGCGATGCTGCATTCGTTCCACTATCCGGACACGGTCAAAGCGTTCAGTGCCATCCCGCAGACCGATCCATCCTGCGCGATCGCCTACTGGGGCATCGCGATCAGCCAGCGGCCCAACCCGCTGGCCGGCCCGTTCGACACCGCCGCCCTCAAAAACGGACTCGAAGCCATCGAGAAGGGGCAGGCGATCGGCGCAAAAGCGACGCGCGAACGCGACTGGCTGGCCGCGGCCAGGGAATTCTTCAAGGACTACGAGTCCGTCGCGCAGGAGGTCCGCACGTCCAATTACGCTCGCGCGATGCGTGCACTGGCCGCCAAGTATCCGGAAGACGACGAGGCCAAGATCTTCTACGCCCTGGCCCTGAACGAGGCCTGGGACCATCATGACAAAACGTACGCGATGCTGATCGAAGCCGACGAGATCCTGGAGCCGCTTGCACGGAAGTATCCGGACCATCCGGGGATCGCGCATTACATCATCCACTCGATGGACGTCGCACCGCTTGCGCAGCGAGGGCTCGCCGCCGCGCAGGCCTACGACAAGATCGCGCCGTCCTCGCCGCACGCGCTGCACATGCCTTCCCACATCTACTCGATGCTCGGGCTGTGGGACCGGTCGATTGCCTCGAACCTGCGCTCGGTCGCGGCCATGCGGCAACGCGCTGTCGATCAGCATCTCGAAGGGGTGTATCCGGGTGAGTGGCACGCGGACGATTTCATGCAGTACGCCTACCTGCAGCTGGGCCAGGATCGCAAGGCAAAGGCTTTGATGGACGAGGTGGGCAGCGTCACCAAGCTCTTGTCTTCCCCTCGGATGGGGGCGGATATGGCGCGCGCCGCGGTGCCTGCGCGCTATTGCCTGGAACGCCAGGACTGGATGGCAGCAGCGGAGCTGCCGCCGAAGGGACTGAAGTTTCCTCAGGCCGAGGCCATCACCTATTTCGCGCGCGCGATCGGCTCTGCCAGGGCCGGCCGTTTGGACCGGTCACAGGACGACATCGGCAAGCTCAAGGAGCTGCGCGATGCCCTGGCAAAGGACGGCCAGCCCTACTGGGCCGAGCAGCTCGACATCCAGGTGCTCGCCGCGCAAGCGTGGGCGGCCCATGGACGCGGGGAAAGGGCCGAGGCGCTTAAACAGATACGCGCGGCGGCCGATCTGGAGGATCGCAGCGAGAAGCAGGTCACGATGGAAAACCGGCTGTATCCGATGCGTGAGCTGCTGGGCGACATGCTGCGCGAAAACGGGCAGGGCGAGCTCGCGCTGCGCGAGTACGAGGCGTCCAACAAGGCCACCCCACGCCGGCTTCGCGGCCTGTACGGCGCCGCCAAGGCCGCGCAGATGTCCGGTCAGGCCGACAAGGCGGCCTCGTACTTTCGGGACCTGGCGCAGCTCACCGCCCACGCCGATACCGATCGGCCGGAATTGACAGAGGCCCGACAATTTCTTGCGCGCCGGTAGGCGGGCGCGAACCCGGCCTAGTTGGGCTTCACGCTCGGGTGCGGCTTTCCGCGAATGTTGTCGAAGGTCTGCTCGATCAGTTGCTGGGCCCCTCCGCCCATGGCGTACAAAGCCGTCATGAATTGAACCGTCCGCGCGGCCGGTCCATCGAATGTCCATTCGCAGTCATCGAACAGGCACCCGTTGAGGACGACTGAAGAGGCTCCGCAATAGACGATCTTGCATTTCTCGAAACGGCAATTCACATATTCATGGCCGTCGATGACGATCCAGGAACCGGAAAAGGTCTGATTGCTGAACTTGTCCATGAGCGCCTGCCGGCTCACACCTGACGGGTGCGCCAGCCTTGATGGTAGGTCTCACGCGCTTCGCGCGCGTAGGGAACCGGCGCTACCTTCACCCGCACAGCGACGGGCCGGTGACGTTCGACGGTGGTCTTGCGGGTGCCGCCGCCTTCCTCGCCCCAGACGAGTGTCAGTGTGTCGCCGATGTGGACGTCCGGGTCCACGATTCCCAGCGAGAGGCCCGCACGCTCGTTGTAGCTGTAGCCGCCGAACATCGAGAAGCCGACCGTCCTGCCGTCCTTCGTCACCTTGTCGTACGAGGAAGAGGCGTAGTTCGCGATCGGCAGGTCGAAGAACTTGCAGGGCTCGGCGCCCGGCACCAACAGGGAAGCCAGGATGCCGGCAAGATCCTGGCCGTTCCACTCGAAGGTCACCTTCCTGCGATGCGGCCGCTCGGACTTCTTCTGGAGCGCCTCGCGGCCGATGAAGTCGTGGTCGAACTTCACGAAGGGGCCGTACCCCAGCTCGTACGGCGTCACATAGTAGTCTTCGATGCTGTCCGAAACGAAGCTGCCGCCGATCGAACCCGTGCCCTCGTAACCGTTCGCCGGCAGCCACTCGCGGTATTTCTTCATCTTCTCGCCGGTGTATACGGCCGGAAGCGGCGACGGAATCCAGCCCGACTCGAGGGTATTGCTCGCATACGCGCGCGAGCCGACCTGGACGAGGTCGAATTCCCGGCCGGCCTCGAGAACGGCGTCGCGGATCTGGTCGCCCTCGGCGTACGGACCCCACATCTCCAGGCCTGGCGCGCCGGCCATACCGTGTCGGAGCGCGCGCACCTTGCGGCCCGCGATGTTGATCACGCCGATGTGGAAGAACTCGATCTCCGGGAGCGGGCCGCCGTTGATCTTCTCCAGGATCGCGGCGGCGTTCGGCCCCTGGATCTGGAATCGGTAGTGGCGCCGGATCACGGCCTTGCCGCGCGGGTGCGAGGGCGAGCGGTCGTCGCGGATGTAGTCGACTTTGAAGCCTCCTGTCTCGACCTGGAACTGGATCCAGTTCACGGACGGCGTGCGGCCGACGAACAGCAGCTCGCCCTTGTCCAGGTAGAACACGATCCCGTCGCCGATCACGTAGCCATCGTGACTGCAGGGCACCATCTGCTTGGCCCTGTTCGGCGTGAAGTTGGCGAAGCTGTTGATCGTGCAATACGACATCAGCTTGAGCGCATCGGGCCCCTTGACGGTGATCTCCGCCATGTGGTGCGACTGGTCGAACAGCACCGCCGTCTTGCGCCATGCGCTCTGCTCGTCGCGCCAATTGCTGAACTCGCTGGGCACGACCGGGTAGACGTAGGCTCCAATGCGCGAGTTGCGCAACAGCCTGACCGGGTTGCCGGCCGACTGAAGCAGCTCCTCCAGACTGCGCTGACTCATGGTTCGCGGGCCTCCTGGTGTGGGCAATGGCGGCCGAGGAATCGGTCCAGCGCGATCAGCCGCCGGGCCGGATGCCGGCAGTTTATTCGCCGTGCAAGCCTGGCGTCCCACGACGCGAACCGGGACAAATTCTCACAGGAATGTTAGAGAAAAAGGGCGAACCGCTCCCTGCTCTGGGAAGCGCGGTGGCGAGCTTCGAATCGATTAAGCGACCTGCCGCTGCGCGCGCTTGCGCTCGTGCTCCTTCCGGTAGCGCTTGCGCAACCGGATGCTGGTCGGGGTCACTTCGACCAGCTCGTCGTCGGCGATGAACTCGACCGCCAGCTCCAGGCTCAGCCGGATGGGCGGCGTCAGGTCGATGTGCTCGTCTTTGCCGGCCGCCCGTACGTTGGTGAGCTTCTTCTCCCGGCTCGGGTTCACGACCAGGTCGTTGTCGCGCGAGTGGATGCCTATGATCATGCCCTCGTACAGCGGATCGCCCGGCGACACGAACATCCTGCCGCGCTCCTGCAGCTTCCACAGCGCGTACGCCACCGCCGTCCCGTCCTCCTGGGACACCAGCACGCCGTTGCGGCGCTCGGCCAGCTCGCCCGGCTGGGCCGGCGCGTAGTCGTCGAAGATGTGGCTCATCAGGCCGGTGCCGCGCGTCATCGTCATGAACTCGCCCTGGAACCCGATCAGCGCCCGCGCCGCGACCCGATACTCGAGGCGGACCCGCCCGCGGCCGTCGGGATGGAACTCGATCAGGTTGGCGCGCCGGCGTCCCATCTCCTCCATCACCGCCCCCTGGTTCGTTTCCTCCACGTCCAGGCTCAGCAGCTCGAACGGTTCACAGCGAACCCCGTCCACATCCCGATAGACGACCCGCGGGCGAGAGACGGCCAGCTCGTAGCCCTCGCGGCGCATGTTCTCGATCAGGATCGTCAGGTGCAGCTCGCCGCGCCCGGCCACCTCGAACACGGTCTCGTCCTCGGTCTCGCGCATCCGCATCGCAACGGGCAGATCGTGGTGCCGATGTTCAGCTCTTCGAACCCGTTCACCAGCACGATGTCGCCCGCGATCGCCTCGTCGACCGGCAGCCGCTCCAGACCCTTGAACTTGAGCACCTGGTTGATGCGGCCACGCACCGGTACGCCGGCCGGGCCGTCCATCGCAATCACATCCTGCCCCGCGCGGACGCGGCCGCGGCGCACGCGGCCGATGCCGATCTTGCCGACGTAGCTTGAGAAATCGAGCGAGCAGATCTGCAGCTGCAGCGTGCCGTCGGGGTCCTCGTCGCGCACCGGGACATGGCGCAGGATCGCCTCGAATAGCGGCCGCATCGAGCCGCCCTCCTTCGCGCCTGTCGGCGCTACGGAGGGCAGCTCCTCGAGGCGGTCGACCGCGTAGCCGTTCAGGGCCGAGGCGTACACGACGGGGAAGTCCAGCTGATCTTCGCTGGCGCCGAGCTTGTCGAACAGATCGAAGGTCGCATTCACGACGAAATCCGGGCGCGCACCGGGCCGGTCGATCTTGTTGACCACGACGATCGGCTTCAGGCCGAGCGCGAGCGCCTTGCGCGTGACGAACCGGGTCTGCGGCATCGGCCCCTCGACCGCGTCGACCAGCAGCAGCACACCGTCGACCATCGACAGCACGCGCTCGACCTCGCCGCCGAAGTCGGCGTGGCCCGGCGTATCGACGATGTTGATGTGGGTTCCTTCGTACTGGACGGCGCAGTTCTTCGCCAGGATCGTTATGCCGCGCTCGCGTTCCAGCTCGTTGCTGTCCATCACTCGATCGGCCACGGTCTGGTTTTCCCGGAACGTGCCCGACTGCGCCAACAGTTTGTCCACCAGCGTGGTCTTGCCGTGATCGACGTGCGCGATGATCGCGATATTGCGCAGGGCCCTGCTCATTGCTTCGACTCCAGCACCCGCACCTGACTCAACAGGCGGCGGGCAATCAACTTGCCGTGGTCCACCGTGGCCACACCGAGCAGGCGCCCCTGCGGACCGTACACGCGCGCGCGTTGCGCAGGGCTGGCCTCACACGCGATCTGTCTGCCCTGTCCCAGCTGCTCGCACGCTTGCGGGTCCAGGTCAACCCGCGGCAAGGTCTGCAGCAGCGCATCGACCGGCAGCAGCCGTTCACGCCGCAGTTCGACCGACAACTGCTCGAATTCGTCCAGGCCGATTGCATCGCGGACCTCGAACGGCCCGACCCGCGTTCGCCGCAGGGCACCGAGGTACGCCCCGCAGCCCAGCGCGGCACCGATGTCCTCGGCCAGCGTGCGCACATAAAGGCCCTTGCCGCACTCGACTCCGATCGTCGGCTCACGCGGGTCCCAGGCGATCGTCCACAGGCGATCGACCCTCACGGATCGCGCGCTGCGCTCGACTTCGATGCCCTGCCGGGCCAGCCGGTACAGAGGCTGGCCGCCGCGCTTGAGCGCCGAATGCATGGGCGGCACCTGCTCGAGGCTTCCAGCGAAGCGGGACAGAACCGACGCGAAGGCCGCCTGCGTCACCGCGACCGGTCCACCGTCGGTGAGCTCGCCCTCGGCGTCCCCGGTGGTCGTGGTCGCTCCCAGCACGAGCCGCGCCTCGTAGCACTTGTCGGCGTCCAGAAGGTCCGCCGAGAACTTGGTCGCCTCCCCGAACGTCAGCGCCAGCAGCCCGCTCGCCAGCGGATCGAGCGTGCCGGTGTGGCCGGCCTTGCGCGCATTGAGCAGTCTGCGGGTTCGCTGCAGCGCGGCGTTGGAGCTCGCACCGACCGGCTTGTCCAGCAGCAGCACCCCGTCAACGGCCTCGAACCGCGCGTTTCGCATCCGGGCCGCCGGGTTCAGCCGGATCCGCGCCGGCCGACGGCCTCGTCGATCAGGCGGTCGATCTCGAAGCCGCGCTCGACCGAGGGGTCTTGAACGAAGTGAAGGCGCGGCACCGTGTGCGTACTGAGCCGCTTGAACAGCAGATGGTGCAAGTGTCCGGCGGCGGCGTTCAAACCCTCCGCCGCCTCGACCGCCGGCGATCCGATCACCGTGAAATAGACTTTCGCGTGCGCATAGTCGGGCGAGACCTCCACGCCGCTGATCGTCACCAGTCCGACGCGCGGATCGCGGATCTCGCGCACGATCAGGTCGGCCAGATCGCGCTGGATCTGGTCAGCGATGCGCTGGGTTCGATTCGAAGTCTTCATAGGCCGGACAACGGCCCGCCAGTACGCCCCGATGGATTAGAGCGAGCGGGCAACCTCCTGCACCTCGAAGATCTCGAGCTGATCGCCTTCCTTCAGGTCGTCGTAGCCCTTCAAGGACAGCCCGCACTCGAACCCGGCCTTGACCTCGCGGGCATCGTCCTTGAAGCGCTTCAACGACTCGAGCTCCCCGGTCCAGATCACCACGTTGTCGCGCAGCAGCCGCACGCGCGACGTGCGGCGCACCAGCCCGTCCAGCACCATGCAACCGGCCACCGTGCCAACCTTCGAGATCCTGAATACCTGGCGCACCTCGACCAGCCCCAGCACCTGTTCGCGCTGCTCCGGAGTCAGCATCCCGGAAAGAGCCGCCTTCACGTCGTCGACCGCGTCGTAAATGATGTTGTAGTAGCGGATGTCGATGCCGTTGGCCTCGGCCAGCTTGCGTGCCGCCTGTTCGGCCCGCACGTTGAAGCCGACGATCACGGCGCTGGACGCGAGCGCCAGGTTCACGTCGCTTTCGGTGATGCCGCCGACCTGGGCGTGCACGATGTTCACCTTGACTTCGTCCGTGGACAGCTTCGTCAGCGCATGGGCCAGCGCCTCCTGGGAGCCCTGCACGTCGGCCTTGATGATCAGCGCCAGCGTCTTGGCGCCTTCCCGCGTCATGTCGTCGAAAATGTTCTCCAGCTTCGCGGCCTGCTGCTTCGCGAGCTTGGTATCGCGGAACTTGCCCTGCCGGAACAGGGCAATCTCGCGCGCCTTGCGCTCGTCGCCCAGCACGATCAGCTCGTCGCCGGCGCCCGGAACATCCGACAGACCCTGGATCTCGACCGGGATCGACGGACCCGCGCTCTGGATCGCCTTGCCGGCCTCGTCCAGCATCGCGCGCACGCGTCCGAAGCTGCTGCCGGCCAGCACGACGTCGCCCCGCTTCAAGGTTCCCGCCTGCACCAGCACGGTGGCGACCGGGCCGCGGCCCTTGTCGAGCTGCGACTCGATGATCAGGCCCTTGGCCGGGCCGTCGTGCACGGCCTTCAGCTCGAGCACTTCGGCCTGCAGCAGCACGTTCTCCAGCAGCTCGTCGATGCCCTGCCCGGTCTTGGCCGAGACCGGAACGAATGGCGAATCGCCGCCGTATTCCTCGGGGACGACTTCCTGCGCCACCAGCTCCTGCTTGACCCGCTCCGGATTGGCTTCCGGCTTGTCGATCTTGTTCAGCGCGACCACGATCGGAACCTTGGCGGCCCTCGCGTGGTGGATCGCTTCGATCGTCTGAGGCATCACGCCGTCGTCGGCCGCCACCACCAGGATCACCAGGTCGGTCGCGCGCGCGCCGCGCGCGCGCATCGCGGTGAACGCCTCGTGGCCGGGCGTGTCCAGGAACGTGATCACGCCTCGCGGCGTCTCGACGTGATAGGCCCCAATGTGCTGCGTGATGCCGCCCGCCTCGCCGGCCGCCACTTTGGCGCGCCGGATATAGTCCAGCAGGGAGGTCTTGCCGTGATCGACGTGACCCATCACGGTCACTACCGGTGGGCGTGCCGTCGGCTCCCCGTTGGACGTGATCGCAAGACTCGGCTCGAGCAGGAACGCTTCCGGATCGTCCAGCTTGGCCGCGAAGGCCTTGTGACCCATCTCCTCGGCCACGATGATCGCGGTCTCCTGATCCAGGACCTGGTTGATCGTCACCATCTGGCCCAGCTTCATCAGGACCTTGATCACCTCGGAGGCCTTGACCGACATCTTGTGCGCCAGATCGGCGACCGTGATCGTCTCCGGCACCGACACTTCGCGCACCACGCTCTCGGCCGGGGCCGCCATCGCCGATTTTTCCCGTTCATCGGTGCGCCGATGGCCCTTGGGTCCGCGCCAGGCGGCGGTACCGGCGCCGGCGTCCCCGCGCGTCTTGATGGTGCGCCGCTTGGCCGCGTCCTCGGACCAGCTGGAAGCCAGCTTGACCGACTTGACTTCCTTGGCGCCGGCCTTCTTGTCGTCCTTTTTCTCCTCGACCGGTTTCGCTTCCGGCTTGATGGCCGGCCGGTGCAGCGTGCCCTCCGGCGCCGGCGCTTTCAGCACTTTCTTGGTGGGCGTAGCCATCATCGACTTGATGGCCGCCACCTCGTCCTCGACCACCTTGCGTGCGCGTTCGTGCGCCTGGCTGGCAAGCTGCTGCTGGGCCGCTGCAGCTTCGGCCGTGCGGCGCGTGGAATCCTGCTCGGTCTGCACGCGCTGCTGGTCGGCGCGCGCAACCTCCTCGTCCGTGCGCGATTTTTCGCTCGCTTCGCGCCGGCGCCGCTCGGCCTCCTCGAGTTCGCGCTGCGCGCGCTCGGCCCGCTCGCGCGCCTCGGAGACCTGGCGTGCCACCAGCTCGGCCTGATGCCGCTCCTCCTGCTCCCGCCGCGCCAGCTCCTCGCTGTCGATCACAGGGGCGGCCGGTACCGCTTCGACCTCGGACTCGACGTCGCGCTTGACGAACACGCGCTTCTTGCGCACTTCGACCTGGATCGTGCGCGCCTTTCCGGTCGAGTCGGCCTGCTTGATGGCCGACGTCTGCCGTCGCGTCAGCGTGATCTTGCGCTTCTCGATTTCCAGGCCCCCGTGCGCCTTGCGAAGCGCTTCGAGCAGCCGCGCCTTGTCGTCCTCGCTGAGCGAGTCCGTCTCGGCACGCTTTTCGACGCCCGCCGCCCGCAACTGCTCCAGCAGCACCTGCGGCGCCAGTTTCAGCTCCGTTGCAAATTGCGCGACTGTGTTCGGCTGCATGCGGGTTCGGGTTCCTTGGGTCCTACTCAAACCAATGGGCTCGCGCCGCCATGATCAGGCGGCCCGCCCGTTCGGCATCGATGCCGGTCATCTCGGTCAGCTCGTCGACGCCCAGGTCGGCCAGCTCGTCGCGAGATCGCACACCGTTGGACGACAGCTTGATCGCCAGCTCGGTTTCCATGCCCTCCAAATCCAACAACGACCGGTCCGTCTGGTCCAGATTTTCCTCGCGCGCGATCGCCTCGGTCAGCAGCGCATTGCGCGCGCGCGTGCGCAGCTCCTCGACCGTTTCCTGATCGAACGCCTCGATCTCGAGCAGCTCGGCCACCGGCACGTAGGCGATCTCCTCCAGGCTGGAGAAACCCTCGCCGATCAGGATGTTGGCGATCTCCTCGTCGACGTCCAGCCGCTTCATGAACATGGCCCGGATCCCGGTCTGTTCGCTTTCCTGCTTCTGGGTCGACTCATCGGCGGTCATGATGTTGATCTGCCAGCCGGTCAGCTCCGACGCCAGCCTGACGTTCTGACCGCTGCGCCCGATCGCGATCGCCAGATTGTCCTCGTCGACCACCACGTCCATTGCATGCTTGTCTTCGTCGACCAGGATCGACGACACATTGGCCGGCGCCAGTGCGCCGATCACGAACTGGGCCGGGTCGTCCGACCACAGAACGATGTCGACGCGCTCGCCCGCCAGCTCGTTGGTGACCGCCTGCACGCGCGAACCGCGCATTCCGACGCATGTTCCGATAGGGTCGATCCGTCGGTCATTCGTCCACACGGCGATCTTGGCGCGAACCCCCGGGTCACGCGCGGCGGACTTGATCTGAAGCAGCCCCTGCTCGATCTCCGGAACCTCCAGCTCGAACAGCTTCATCAGGAACTCGGGCGAGGTGCGCGACAGGATGATCTGCGGGCCACGCAGCTGGCGGTCGACCTTGGCCACCAGCGCGCGTACCCGGTCGCCGACCCGCAAGTTCTCCTTCGGAATCATTTCAGAACGCGGCAGGCGCGCCTCGACCTTGCCGATCTCGATGATCGCATCACCTTTGTCCATCCGCTTTACGGTCCCGTTAACGATCGCGTCGTTGCGGGCCAGAAACTCGCTGAGCAACTGCTCGCGCTCGGCGTCGCGGATCTTCTGCAGGATCACCTGCTTGGTGTCCTGCGCGAAGCGGCGCCCCAGATCCTGCCGGGGCAGCTGTTCCTCGATGAACTCCTCGAGCTCGATGTCGGGGATCTGATCGCGCGCGTCCGACAGGATGATCTGGTGCCCCGGCTCCTGAAGCCCCGCCTCGTCCGGCACCACCAGCCAGCGCCGGTACGCGTCGTACTCGCCGGTCTCGCGGTCCACCGACACCCTCACGTCGACGTCCTCTTCGGCGAACAAACGCTTGGTAGCCGACGCGAGCGCCGATTCCAGCGCACCGAACACCGTTTCCTTCGGAACGTTCTTCTCGCGTGCCAGCGCATCCACCAGCAGCAGGATTTCTCTGCTCATCCCCGTCTTTCCTCGCTTCCCGCTTTCTCGTATCCACTGGGCGCCCGCCCTGCACCCCTGCCTGCGCCCCTGAAATCGAACTGGGGTACCAGGTGGGCTTTTTCAATAGCGGCCAGCGGCAGTTCGAGCGTTCCTTGCGGCTCGGATTCAACCCCCGACTTGCGGCCACGCCGCGGGCCGACTCGCGCGCCCGCATTGGCTGCCACCTCCAGCCGCACCCGCTCGGCGCCGGCCTGGCCATCGAGGCCCAGCAGCCTGCCCTGAAAGCGGCGACGCCCCTGCAGTGGCTCTTTCAGCTGCAGCTGGATCGGCGAACCGGCGAAGCGCACGAAGTCCCGCGGCCCCGTCAACGGCCGGTCCAGTCCCGGCGAGCACACCTCGAGCCGTTCGTAATCGATCTGCTCGACCGCCATCAGATGCGTCAACTGGCGGCTGATCCGCTCACAATCATCCAGCCCGATCCCCCGCGTCGACGACGTCGTGTCGACCGTGACCCGCAGCAGCCCGTGCGCCGCGCGCTGCACGTCGACCAGCTCGTAGCCAAGGCCACGAACGGTCGGTTCGATCAGCTCGCGCACGGCACTTGCAACAACCGCGCCACTTCGCATCCGTTATGCATCCCCGTAAAAAAAAATGGGCCCGCTCGCCCATTTTTTCTGTTCCTAACAGGCTGGGGCCGCGTATCCGGAACGCAGAACCCTCCCCGGATCCTTCTACCGAAACGCAGCCGCCACTGAACCGCTTGGCCGGATCTGCAGCGTCCGCTCGCCCGCGTGAACGGCCAAACGTCGATCCAGCCCACCCAGCCTCAGCCGGGCGCGCCATTTCAGGCAACAGACGATTATATAACTGCCCGCGGAAAACTGCCCCGCGGCGTTCACCTGACCCGGTCTAACCGAATCCCCGCCCGGACTTGGGCCGCCGGAAGCGGTTCTGCAAGCCCGGATTGGCCCGCGGGCTGTGTGGGTGCGTTCCGTTGGCGATATAGCTGACCGTGCTCGTCATAGGATCGGGCTGGCGCGCCCCGCCCGCGGGCCTGCCACCGGGCGGTTTCCCGCGGCGAGCCCCATCGGGTCGCCGCGGACCTGCGCCCGCGGGCCGGCCGCGCGCGGCCTCCGACCCAATCCCCAGATCGTGCAGCCACGCCTCGACCCAACCCGGCGCCAGTTCCATGAAGCGGCCGCGTGCGAGCGACCGCGGAAGGGCGATCGAGCCGAAGCGAATCCGTATCAGCCGGCTCACCTGCAGTCCGATCGCGTCGAACATGCGCCGGACCTCGCGATTGCGACCCTCTTTGATCACGGCCCGGTACCAGTGGTTCATGCCCTGGCCACCGGCGTCCTCAAGGCGGGTAAAGCGTGCCGGCCCGTCGTCCAGCTCGACCGCCTCGAGCAGGCGCTGACGCTGCTCGTCGGTGAGCTGCCCGGCCACGCGCACCGCGTATTCGCGCTCGACTTCGAAGCGCGGATGCGACAGACGGTTGGCCAGGTCACCTGATGTGGTCACCACCAGCAGACCTTCGGTATTCAGATCCAGGCGACCCACCGAAATCCAACGCCCGCCTGCAACCTTAGGGAAGCGCTCGAATACGGACGGCCTGGCTTGAGGGTCGTCCTGCGAGACGATCTCCCCACTCGGCTTGTGATAAATCAGTACCCGGGGCGGCTTGCCAGGGCCAGACTGGCGGCGCTGCAAGGGCCTGCCATTGATCCGGACCTGGTCGGTCGGCAGTACCCGCTGCCCGACGTGCGCGGGCTGGCCGTTCACCGACACCCGCCCGGCCACGATCAGCTCCTCCATTTCCCGACGCGAGCCGACTCCGGCGTCGGCCAACACTTTGTGGAGCTTGTCGGACTGCGCGTTCAAGGCCGACTGCGCGGCGCGTCGTCCTCGCTCGAGCAGCTCGCGCGGCAGCGGCTGCTCCGGCATCGCCGCCACGCTCAGATTCTCGCCATCGGCCAAGGGCAATGCGGATTCTGGCTCGCGCGTCTCGGCCGCTGCCGGCTCACGGGGGGGCCGCTCGCCACGCCCGCGGCGGCGCCGTCCGAGCGGACCGCGCAGCCGGCGTTCTCCGTCACCACCGCCGGGAACAGGCCCGGAACGGCCCGGTTCATCAGCGTCAGCGTCCTGGTCGGCGGCCGCAGGCGGCGCGCCCGGCTGCGGCTGGGACGCGGAAGCTGTGCCCGTCGGGGACTCAGCCTGATCAGGTGCCTGCGGCGCAGGCTCGGCTGATGCCTCGGGTGAGGCCCCGGCGTCCTGCGGCGATTCGGTCGATGCAACCTCGATTGCCAACGGTTGACTCATGATACGGGCGACATCCATGAGGAAGAGGATTCAATAGGCTTCGCCGCCGGCGCCACAGCGCCCGCATCGGCCCCAGGAATCAGCGCAGCGTGTGTCATCGGCAACTCCAGCTCCAGTGGCAGTGGTGCCGCATTGCCATTCGCGAGCGGCGGCAGCTCCTGCAGCGACCGCAATCCCAGGTCGTCCAGGAAGGTGCGCGTGGTCGCCAGCAGTGCCGGCCGCCCGGGCACCTCGCGATGGCCCACGGTTTCGATCCAGCCACGCTCCTCGAGCGTCCTGATGACCTGGGTCGAGACGGTCACGCCCCGGATTTCCTCGATGTCGCCCCGCGTTACCGGCTGCCGGTACGCGATGATCGCCAGGGTCTCGAGCACCGCTCGCGAATAGCGCACCGGTTTGTCCGGATTCAGCCGTTCCAGGTAGGTGCGCATCGCCGGTGTGCTCTGAAAACGCCAGCCCGAAGCCAGGCAGACCAGTTCAACTCCTCGACCTTCCCAGTTGCGGCTCAACTCGTCCAGCAGCGCCTGCAGCACTCCTCTGTCGAATTCCCCGCCGAACAGCTTGTCCATGTCGGCCAGTGACAGCGGTTGCTGTGCTGTCAGAAGCGCTGCCTCCAGGACGATCCTCGCCTCGTGCGCGTTCATCTTCTCAGCTCAACTCGGTCGGGCCGGCCGTTGCGCCCGGATCGCGTTTGCGATGCAGATTCGCCGAACCAAATCCCGGATCCGGTGATCAATGCCACCCGCCGCGCGGGGGCGATCATTGGCTGGTTGCCCGCGCCGGGCCGAGACGTACGATCAGAAAACGGGACGATCCGGAAGCATCCGGGAGTCCGCGCGCTTCACCCCAATATCGGCGCGCTCCGTAAATGGCTGCATCAGCAGCTCAATGGCTTCCGCCTGAAAAAGCAGTGTATCACGCGACCTTGCGCGCACAAGCCACCGAAATGGGTGCCGCAGAACAACCGGCGCGATGCAAACAGCCATGGGCCGGATGGACTTGCGCCTCTGCCCGGCACTGTATATATTTACAGTATCTCGCGCTCCCTCAGCCAATGTAGGTAACTCAGTATTTTTTGAAACGGCAACAGGCAACCGTCCATGAGCACCGACACCACACTGGCCCTGACCACCCGTCAAAACGAAATCCTCGAGTTCATCCGCCATGCGCTGAGCACCCGCGGAGTGCCTCCGACCCGGGAAGAGATTGCGCGCGCCTTCGGTTTCCGATCGCTGAACGCCTCCGAACAGCATTTGCAGGCGCTGCAGAGAAAAGGGCTGATCGAGCTGCTGGCGGGCACTTCGCGCGGCATCCGCCTCAAGGGTGGCACGCAGGATTCGATCGGGGCGGCGGCTCGGGAATTCGGCCTACCCCTGATTGGCAAGGTGGCAGCCGGCAGCCCGATCCTGGCGCAGGAAAACGTGCTCAAGCATCCGGTCGTCGACGCGGCCCTGTTCAAGCCGCGCGCCGACTACCTGCTCGAAGTGCGCGGCATGAGCATGCGCGACGCCGGCATCCTGGACGGCGATTGGCTGGCGGTGCATCGGCAGGAGCAGGCATTGAACGGGCAGATCGTCGTCGCCCGACTGGGCGACGAGGTCACCGTCAAGCGCTTCCGGCTCAAGGGCTCGCGGGCCGAGCTGATCGCCGAGAACCCCGACTACGCACCGATCCTCGTGGATTTGAAGCGCGAAGCGCTTGCGATCGAAGGGCTGGCGGTCGGCGTGATCCGCCCGTCACTGTAGACATCCGATCCGCCGCTCGATCGAATGCGGGCCGCGACCCATCCGATCCCGTTGCTGCGCGCGGCCGACCCGGCCGCCGTGTCGGGCGTCTGGCACGCCGATGATCCGGCACTCGCGGCCACGGCCGCCGAATGTGCGCCCACCGGCTTCGAGATCCTGGATGCCGAGCTGCCCGGCGGCGGCTGGCCGCAGGGTCAACTGATCGAGCTGCTGCACGACGATCCCGGCATCGGTGAGTTGAGCCTGCTCGCTCCCGCGCTGGCAGCGCAGACCCGCGCCGGCCGCGCCTGTGTCTGGATCCTGCCGTGCGAATACGGGTCGTGTGAACGCGGACTACAGGCAGACGACCTGCTGCAGCAGGCCTTGCCCTATCCGCCGGCGTTGACCGAGGCAGGCATCGATCCGTCCTGCAGCATCTTCGTCAGGCCGGCTGTTGCGCGTGAAGCCTGGTGGGCGGTCGAGCAGTCCCTGCGTGCTGCACACCTGGGTGCCCTGATCGGCTGGCTGCCGACCTCCAGCGCCCCTGCCGACTTCCGCGCGCTGCGCCGCTTGCACCTGCTGGCCCAGCGGCATCGTGCACTGGTGTTCGTGATACGCCCGTCGCGCTGCACCGACGCGCCCTCGCCGGCCGCGCTGCGCCTGCAGCTGACCTGCGACCGCGGGCCGCAGTCCCAGAAACTGGCCGTCAAAATCCTGAAGCGGCGCGGCCGGCCCCTGATTGAACCGGTCGCCCTGCAGGTGCACTCGGGGTCATGGGATCGGAACGCGGCTTCGCTTGCCGCACCCACTTCCTCAGCGGTAAAACCGTGGCAGCTTGCGGCTGCCCTGGCAGGCGCTGGAGCAGGCTGTTGAAAGAGCTATCCGGCGTATGGCTCTGTGGCTTGCTGTGTGCCTGCCCGCGCTGCCGCTGCAGCTGGCCGCGCGAGCGATCCGGTGCGCCGGGCCGCTGGCCATCACCGAAGGGCCGCGCGAGCGACCGTTGATCGCGTTTTGCAACGACCCGGCCCGCGCCGCCGGGATCGCGCCGGCGATGAAGCTCGCCGCCGCCCAGGCACTTGCTCGCACGCTGGCGGTCGTGCCGCGCACTCCCGATCATGAACGCGACGCACTGCATGAGCTGGCCTGCTGGGCTTACCAGTTCAGTGCCCAGGTGACGATCCGCCCGCCTACGCTGCTGCGCAGCTACGGCGGGCAAGCCAGCCCGTCCAGCAGCGGCCTGGTACTGGAAACCGGCGGCAGCGAGCGCCTGTTCGGAGGCCGTTCCGAACTGCACCGGCGCATTCGGCGCGGGCTCGGAAGCCTCGGATACCGCGCCGCGTTCGGCTACGCCGCGACCCCGGGCGCTGCCTGGCTGATCGGCACCGCGCGCGCAAGCGGCCTGCCCGCGCGCGATGCACAGGCCGGCGGGCAACTGCAGTCCGCCCTGGCGCCCTTGCCGCTGACGATGCTCGAATGGGACGTGGATACGACCCGGACGCTGCACGCGCTCGGACTGAATACGATCGGACAGGTGCTCGGTCTGCCGCGCGATGCATTCGCGCGGCGCTTCGGCGCGCACCGACTCGATCAGCTGGATCGTGCGCTGGGTCTGCAGCCTGATCCTCAGCCGGCGTTTTCGCCTCCGGCGCGATTCGCCGCCCGCATCGAATTGCCGGCCGACGTGACGCAATCCGCGCAACTGATGTTTCCCGCGCACCGGCTGCTGCGTTCGCTCGAAGGTTTTCTGCGCGGCCACGATGCGGGCGCAGCCGAGCTGATTTTCACCGCGCACCATAACCCGCGTGGCGTACGAACGATCACCGCGACACGGATCGCGCTGGCACTGGCCGCCCCGGAGCGCGATGCCGGGCGGCTGGCGAAGCTGCTGGCCGAGCGGCTGACGCGGGTCAGCCTGCCCGAGCCTGCCGTCGAGCTGTCGCTCACGGTGGAGCGCCTGGCGCCGTTTCAGGCATTGAACGCCAGCTTGCTGCCACCGTCGCAGGACAGCGTTCGCGACGGGCTGGACTGGCTGCAACTGGCCGAAACCCTGCACGCGCGGCTCGGCTCCGAGCGCGTATTCCAGTTGCAGGCAGTCGACGACCACCGGCCCGAGCATGCGATCCGGATCGCGCCGCTTGCCGCCGAGCGCAGCGGCCCGCGCGCCCCGATCCGGCTGGCACCTGCGCTGCAGCGCCCGCTGCTGATCCTGGCCGCTCCGCAGCCGCTGGCGCAGCAGCACGAGCTTCCAGATTACAGAGGCGAGCTGGCACTGATTGCCGGGCCGGAGCGGATCGAAGTCGGCTGGTGGGATTTCGGCGACCCGCACCGCCCGACGGTGCATCGCGACTATTTCGTGGCCCGCAACCAGCGCGGGCAGACGCTGTGGATATACCGCGAGTTGAAGCAGCCGCGCGGGTGGTTTCTGCACGGATTTTTCTGCTGATGGGTTGCAGGATTTCGAAGAGGCTTCGCGAAAGCTTCAAGTGATAACATCCTCGCACCACCGACCTGCATCGTCGGCCCTGTGATTTCAGCATCCCCCATCGGGACTCCCATGACTAATCCAGCGCTCCAGAAAGTGCTTAGCGACGCGCTCGGGCTGACGGACGAGGAACGCGCGGAGCTCGCCCACGACTTGGTTACTAGTCTCGACGGCCGTGCCGACTCGAATGCCGCTCAGGAGTGGGATGTCGAGGTATTGCGACGCTTGAGTGAAATTGATTCCGGCACTGCAGCGCTGATCGACCGCGAGGAATTCTCGCGGCGCCTCCGCGAACGCCTGAATCGACCCTGATGCGGCCGGTGCGCATCCATGAAGCAGCCTCCCAAGAAGCGATCGAAGCCGCGACATGGTACGAGCATAAGCGACCGGGGCTCGGCGCCGAGTTCCAACGAGCACTCGACTTAGCGCTCGACCTTCTCGAAGAAGACATCGTCCCGCTATTGCCAGTTCCTTCTTCGGCACACGCACGCGGCGTCAAGCGCCTCATCCTCAAACGCTTTCCGTTCGACATAGTCGTCGTGGAGCGCCGGACGGAAATCTTCGTCATCGCGTTTGCGCATCACGCAAGGCGCCCAGGCTACTGGCGTCAGCGGCAATAGCCCTGGCCGCCGACCCTGCGGCAACCCATCACGAAACGCAATCAGAACGGGCTTAGCGACGTGCCCGTGCTGATCGACGAGAAGCCCGCGGAGTGAAACGTCAGAAGGCGGGCATACGTCAATATGGCGGCGAGGTGATGAGGCTGGCGACCGCACTTTGCAGTTGGTCGCCTCTGAGATCCTTCGCCGCGATGTGGCCTTCTCGATCGATTAGATATGACCGTGGAATGCCAGTCGCATTAAATTGCGCTGCTACTTCCCGTCAAAACCATCCCAGATCTGATGCCAGAAAAGCTCTCGATCTTTGACAAACTTCCTTAGAGCTTCGATCGCATAGTCGCGTGAAACCTGTACGACTACCAGCTGACCCGGGTCGCTCGCTGAAAAGATCTTCCGCAGCGGCTCGACTTCCTTCAGACACGGCTCACACCAGGTGGCCCAGAATTCGAGTAAGACCACGCGGCCCTTTAAAGCGGTCAATTGAACGACGCTTCCGTCGATGTCTTCGGCGGTGAAATCTGTGACGGGTTGCCCGACCTGCAGCAAATCCATTTCCTGAAGGGCACTCTGCGCAACCTTCGCGTCGCTCGCGTCGGCACCCAGATCAACAACCTTTTCGTAGTATCCACGAGCGCGTTTCTGTTCTCCCGCTTTTTCGAGAACCAAACCCAAAGCCGCGTATGCCCTTGACAGGCTGGGCCTATCGGCAAGACGAGAAGCAACTGGATCGAGCCAACTGACAAATTGCTCGACTTGACCTTGGGCCACATAGGCATTTGAGATTCCACCGATCACGCGTCGCCAGACAGGGGAATCGAGCTCGATCCGCTTGACTGCCCTCTGTACGGCCACAACGTCACCAGTGTTGCCCCACATCATGAACGCCGACTCGATGGCCTGTCGTCCAGTGTTCGTGCGCTTATGATTGATCCAGTACTGGAAAAACTGCGGCGCATAACGGCGCTCGGGATCATCAGAATCGGCCGCCTCGCCCTTTGCTCTCCTTACGTAGTACTCCCGGGTTTCGTCCCAGGCCTTTTTGATCCGCGCAACTTGCACCTCATCGACTACAAGCGAGTCCGCCTTGAGGATTTCGGCGTTTCTGCACGGATTTTTCTGCTGATACACCTTCGGTGCGGGATGCGGAAAGGTGTTCGGCGCAGTCATGATTTACTCGCCCAAGAAGGTGGCTCCCTGA
>WNFP01000012.1_pt1 | contig 142840 bp, 135 predicted proteins | sample 5400201 | NCBI WGS metagenome assembly WNFP01 (sample SAMN13153355, study PRJNA577476) | soil metagenome | isolation source: 115 cm saprolite under Madrone tree | place: USA:California | collected 2016-06-14
AAAGCGCCCTGCGACTGCCGTGAGCGCAAGCGCGGCCCCGCACACCACAAACAAAGGCCGAATACCAAGTTTTTGCGCCAGCACTCCGGAAAGCAGCAGCCCCAGCACCTGAGCCAGGGAAAACAGTGACATAAAAGTGCTGCTCACGCGGCCCATCATAGCCGGAGGCGTCTCCTGCTGAGAAACTGTCTGCGCCGGCACGATCACGAAGGCAATGGCAAAGCCAATGGTAAAGGTGCTGAGTCCGGCCATGATCAGATTATGAAAAATACCCAGCATCGCCGCCCCCATTCCCAGCGTCAGCAGGCCACCCAGGACCACGGTGGTCTTGGAAAGGCTGCGCACCAGCCGGGTCACAAGCTGCGTCCCGATAATAAGCCCCACGCCAACCAGTGCGCTGATGATGCCGAACGCCATCTCCTTCGCCGCCAGAGCATCGCGAAGGTAGATCGAAATCAGCGGACTGAACGAACTCAGGAAAAACATGGCCAGCGCCATGGCCAGAAATACAAACGTCAAAGTCGCATGAGTAAAGATGAACCTGTTTCCGGCAAGAAAATCCTGAGTCAGTGACTTTACCGTCTTCTCGCCGGTGCGCGCGGGGCGATTCATGGCCAGAGTGGAAATCATGAGTGCGGAAAAAACGAAGCTGGCTGAATCCGCCCAGAAACAGGTCTTTTCTCCCAGTGTTTTCACCACCAATCCAGCCACTGCGGGAGCGATAATTCTGATCACGTAAAAAGCCTGGGACATGAGGGCGTTGGCCGCCATAAGCCCTTCCGCGGGTACCAGAGTGCGCAACGTGACCGACTGCGCCGGAGCAAAAAAACTTGAGACGGCACTGAGAACGGCGAAAATCGCGGCGATCTGCCGGATATCGGTAGCAAATACCAGCAGCAGGATGAGCACGGCCCGGAAAAGGTCACTGGCAATCATCACTCGCTTTACGTTCCAGTGATCAATAAATACGCCGGCCACGGGACTGATGATAGTCAGAGGCAGAACATAAGCAATCGTAATGGTGGTCACGTCAACTACCGTGCCATGCCAGCGATAGGTGATCATCAGGATCACGCCAAACAGCGCCAGCAAATCACCAAAGATGCTGACAAACTGGGCAATCCACATCACGCGAAAAGGGCGATGCTGCAGAATGCTCCTGAGCGTGTATGGCGCCGCCTGCGATGGGGTGGCCATGCAAAACTCCCTGGGTTTAGAGTGCAATCAGCTTAACATCAATCCGGGCGGCACGGCGCAATTCACGGCCTTCACGCCACGGATAAATCCGTCGCCGAAGCAGCAGTAGTCCGTGTGGCAGTGTCCTGAACAGGTATCTCTTGTGCCTGCACCGCATCGCTGGCCGTGTTTGCTTCTGCAACTTCAAAGGGCAGAAAGACCACGAAACACGTTCCATGGATTTCTTCCCCGCTGTAGCTGCGGACGCGGATGGTTCCGCGATGTTTCTGTACGATTCCCTGGCTCACCCACAAACCCAGTCCGGTGCCTTTGGCTTCTTTGGTGGTAAAGAACGGCTCGAAGATCCGGGGCAGATTGGCGGCAGTAATTCCCGCACCGGTATCGGCCACGGTAACGCGGATGCCCGCGCGGCCACTGCGATTCGTGACCTCACGCACGCGAAGCGAAATGCTTCCTGGCGCATGAATGGATTCGAGCGCGTTCAGCACCAGATTGGAAAATACCTGGCGCAATTCGCCGGGGAAGGCGCGAACGGTGCTGACGTCGGCATATCTTCTTTGGATGGCAATCTTTCGCTCATCCAGCTTCCGGCCAAATATGCTGACCACCTCGTCCAGCAGATCGGGAATGGAAGTTTGTACCGGAGCCGGGACTTCGCGATAGAACGCCAGCGTTTGCCGTGTGATGTGGGCCACGCGCGCCAGCTCGCTTTCCGCGGTCTTCACATACTCGCGCGCTTTTTCCGGCAGATCGGGGCTGGTGTGCAGAATGTAAAGCACATTGGTCACGGTAGCCAGCGGATTATTGATCTCATGGGCAATACTGGCTGCCAGCCTTCCGGTTGCGGCTATCTCTTCCGAACGCCGCAGAGCCTCTTCGGAAAGTTTTCTTGACGTCACGTCCATGGCCACACCCAGCATTCGCACCGGCGTGCTGCCCATGGTGATGATCTGCCCCCGCGCTTCCAGCCAGCGAACATTGCTGTCCGGCGCGGCCACGCGGTATTCCACCGTGTATTCGCCGCCCCGCGCCATGGCCTCCGAAATAGCGCGATGGGCCTGGCGGCGGTCCTCGGGATGGACGCTCTGCATCCAGCTCTCGTATTTGCCGTCAAAGCGCTCTGGCTCTATCCGGTGCAGGCGGCAAATTTCCTCTGACCATGTCAGATCGCCGCTCTGCAGGTCCCACTCCCAAATGCCAATGCCGACACTGCGCTGCGCCAGCGCCATGGTTTCTTTGCTTCTCTCCAAAGCTTCCTGCGCTCTCCGGGTGCGGGAAACCTGCTCCTGGGCCTCGCGATAGAGATACACATTGTCAATGGCCACGGAGGCCATATGCGCCATCTGCACCAGGATGGCTTCATCGTCTTCGCAGAATTCGCCTTCGATCTTGCGCGAAAGCTGGATCAAGCCCAGATTTCTGCCATCGCGCGTAAGCAAAGGCGCGGCCAGCCAGCCGGCGCTCGCGGCATAGTCGCCCTTCAGCATGCTTCCCCACGGATGGTTTTCTCCCGTGCTGGCGGTAATTCGCACCGGCTTGTTTAGACTGCAGGCCAGCATGAACATCTCCGAGCGCTCCGGAGGAAACTGCAGCGCCGCCTGCCCATCTGCTGCCGCGGTGCAGGTAATGCTGTTGCGGCGATCGTCTTTGGGCAGCAGCGTGGTAAATGCCTGCTGGGCGCCAATGATCCGCCTGGCCTGCTCGGTAATGGTCTGCAGCATGGAATCCAGAGATGAGACGGAATTGATCTGGACTGAGGCTTCGGCCAGAGACCTCAGAACTGCGGTACGGCGGCGCTCGACCGCCAGCCTGTCCAGGGAATCCCGATAAAGTCTGGCGTTTTCGAGCGCATTCGCGGCCTGGCGCACATACAATTCAACCAGGCGGCACTGCCGATCCGGCGGAGAATAGGGCTGGCGGAAAAACGTCACCACCACTCCCAAAGGCTCACCTTTACCGGTAACAATAGGCGTACTGAAGATTGCGCGAAAGCCTACCTGCACCGCAGCATCCATGAATGGAAAATAAACGCCCGGCGAATCGATATCTTCAATCATCATTCGCCGCAGCGGCGAAAAAAATGATGTCGTCAGCTCACCAAAAAGTTTGATTTGCTCTTCACTGAATCCAGCGCAGGCCCTCACCTGCAGATTTCTGCCTGAATCCGGCAACAGCAGAAGCATGGCCAAATCGGTCTTCTGCAAAGCGGCGATAGCTGTGAGCACGTCCTGCAGCAGGCGCTGCAGGTCCAAAATGCTGGAAAGGCTTACGCTGAGTTCATGAAAACGCTTAAGATCGGTGCGCTGGGAATCAAGTTCATCGCGCAAACGCGCGAGGTCCGTACTTAAATGCCCGGCCAGCATTTCCGCCGCCGACCACTTCTCGCGCGTGTATCCGACCATCAGTACCAGAATGACCAGCAGCCCGCTCCACAGCACGTCTCCCATGGTCGGGCCGCCCGGACGATTCAGCGAGGAGAACCAGTTCAGTGCGGCAACATTCAGCACCCCCGCCACCACAGCCATGGACATGCCGCCAGCGGCAGCAGAGATGACCGCCGCTATGGTGAAGAAGATTCCAATTCCGGAGTTGTGGAACCAGGGTGTTGCCACTTCGGTAAGCTGCCAGGCTGCCCAGGGCAGAAGCAGGGTAATCACCCAAAAAATAACCCGGGTGCGGACAGAAGCTAAGGGACGCATAGTCAATCTCCTGTTCTCACTCTTCGCGGAAACTGGAGACAAAGTGGCAAGGGCAGAATAGCACGTTTGTCTCTGCCTTAGATGCACAGGAGGACTTCTTAACGCCTGCCAGTGAATACAAAACGGACGTACTCAGTGTCCTCAATCCCGCAGGGCGGCAGAATCCGTATTTAGCCGTATTTCGCCTGCGTGCAAACCTTAGCAAAACGGCCTGTTTGTTTGGCAGCAATCTCCGGATAGCCCGCCCCATCCCGCCTCCCTACACTGAACACTATGGAGGAATAAAATGATGCTGTTGAACCAGGCAGACAAAAAGTGGGCGCTGGTGCTGGCCCGGGACACAAACGCCGATGGAAAATTCGTCTATGCCGTAAAGTCCACCAGAATTTTCTGCCGTCCTTCGTGCCCCAGCCGCAGGCCGCGCCGTGAGCATGTGGAGTTCTTCCCTTCCCCGGCGGACGCCCGGAAAGCCGGATACCGCGAATGCCGCCGCTGCGTGCCATCCCAGCGCAATCTGCAGCTCAAAAAAGTGGAAGATGCCTGCCGCTTCATCGACAGGAACCTCGAAACCACGCTGAGCCTGAACGCTGTGGCCCACCATGCCGGGGTAAGCCCTTTCCACTTTCAGCGTATTTTCAAGCGCACGCTGGGAATCAGCCCGCGCGAATACCAGCAGGCGCGGCGCGCCGGAAAACTCAGAAAAGCCCTGCGCAGCGAACCCCGCATCACCGATGCAGTCTATGAAGCGGGATACAGTTCCAGCAGCCGGGCTTATGAAACCATCCATGCGCGTCTGGGAATGACTCCATCCGCCTTTCGCCGGCATGGTGAAGGCATGGAAATTCGCTACGCCGTTTTTCCCACCCCGCTGGGCAAACTGCTGATCGCCGCAACGCCACGCGGCGTCTGCTCGGTCCAATTCGGCGAAAGTGAAGCGACCCTCTCAGGCAGCCTGCGCGAAGAATTCCGCGCCGCCACCATCGTCCGTGACCGTGGCGCCCTGGCCGAAACCGGAGCCAAGCTGCGCGAGTTCATCGCTGGCTCTCGCCTGCCGCTTGATGTCCCGCTCGACATTCAGGGCACGGCCTTTCAACAGCTGGTCTGGAATGCGCTGCGCCAGGTGCCTTGCGGTGAAACTCGCAGCTACACCGATATCGCCAAAGCGATCGGACGCCCCAAAGCGGTGCGCGCCGTGGCCAGCGCCTGCGCTTCCAATCATGTAGCTATGATTATTCCCTGCCATCGCGTGGTGCAGAAGAGTGGAAATCTCTCCGCCTACCGCTGGGGAACAAAGCGCAAAGCGGCCCTGCTGCAAAATGAAAAAAACGTGGCCCAGCGGTAAATACAAGGAATACGGGTGCCGCCATAACCGGTGTGTACCCTGGCGCCCTCATCCGCGTCCATCCGCGCAAATCCGCGGTAAGGTTTTTTCTGTCAGATGTGCCCGGTCTGCTTTTGTCAGGTATGTCCCCGGTCCGTACCCCATATAAATGGGGGTACCCCCCTCCCCTGTTTTTCGCGCCTTGATTGAAAACAAAGGGGTTTACACACTTTCGACCCAAGCGTGGCCCCTTGGGCCACCCAACGGCCACCCAGCCAGTAAATGAACATTTTCGTCAGAAATCTATCTAGGCCAAGAGCCTCTTTTGTGTTGTCAAAGACCGTGCGTTGCCTGCGCCTCTTCGGAAGAGCTGGCGCATGATAGCGCGAAGTGAAAAAAAATCAATATATATTTGGCCAATAATGTACTTGTGTAACCATAAAGATTGCGCAAGAATATTCATCGTCAGTGAAAGGAATTATTCACTGTACAAAAGCCCTTGGTACGATGCGTCCGAGTTGGTCTCGTCCTAGCTTTATGAACTGATGTACAAATACGATATTAACGATCTTGTCTTGATGATGACTGGGCTATTGACGGCCAGTGTGATGCTCAAGTTTGCAAAGAAATTGGCAGAACCTGTTCCAGACCCGGAATGGCTGAATAGGCTTAGTGTCACCCTCAACGGTCTCCATAAACTCGGCAATTCCATTGACTTGGATTCTTCACTACTTGAACAAATATCACACCTAAGCACGCAGACCGACAAAGAGTGTTTAGTGCCAGCCATGGTAATTAAGGATAGGTTTGATTCGATCATAGCTGGTGTGCAGAACAATTTAAACTCACGTAAGTTTATGTACGTTCCCGGAGACCAGGCTATCTACTGGGACAATATTAATTATATTTGGGGATGACTTTCTCATTGGATTTTCCCGTGACGCAATTTGGGAAATGATTGAAGCGGCAAATTGCTATGCTGCTGGACGGTGGACAGCATCCGTATTCCACTCGATGCGAGTTGCTGAATACGGTTTGCGTAGATTGGCCAAACGGCTTAAGATTAAAATCAGCAGTAAGGGAAAGAATTGCCCTTTAGAATATGGTGACTGGAACGATGTGATTACAGCAATTCGCAATAAGATAACTGAAATTAGAAAGTTGCCACGAGGACCGCGTCGCGAAAACGAAATAAAATTTTATTCGTCTACAGCAGATCATTGTGAATACATCAGGGACATCTATCGAAACGAAGTATCCCATACTCGCAGGCGTTACAGCAAGCCAGAGAGTCTAAGCGTGCTTCAGCGAGTACGAGAACTTGTACAACCGCTCGCAAAACCCGACGCAGAAAAAGTGATCAAAAAGCGAGTCAAGGAAGCAATTAAACAAACAGAGACATCGAAGAACACATCATTACAAAATCTGACAAATCTCCAAAACTTGATAACGCTTGCTACTCCGCCAAAGGGCAATGATAAGCCAAGTTCCGAGCAATAGCATCTATATCCCGCACTCCACACCCAAACAAGAGTGAGCACTAAAGCAGCATTCAATGTTGCTACCAACAAATCAGGTAGCATCTGCCAGTAAGTAACTGGTGCTGCGGCCACCTTCCGCACTGCGGACGAGCACACCCTTCTCGACCATATACGCAATGTCCCGCAGGGCGGTGTCCTGGGAAGACTTTGTGAGTTTCGCATATTTCGTCGTGGTGAGTTTACCCTCGAATCCGTCAAGCAGCTTGTTCAGGACAAGTCTCTGCCGGTCGTTGATGGCCACGCCATGTATGCGCTCCCAAAATTTCGCCTTGGCGAGGACGGCGCCAAGCACGGTCTGGGCTCCATCAATGGCGCGGCCAAAGCACCCGAGGGACCATTCCATCCACCGCGTAACGTCCATGTCGCCTTTTTGTGTCCGCTCAAGGACTTCGTAATAGGCATGGCGTTCCTGCCGGATCTGCGCTGACATGCTGTAGAAGCGTTGCGTACTGTTTTCCGATCGTGCCAGAACCATATCGGAGATGGCGCGCGCGATCCGGCCATTCCCGTCGTCAAACGGGTGAATCGAGACAAACCATAAATGCGCAAGGCTGGCTTTCATCACAGGATCAATATCGGTATTAGTGTTGAACCAGTCGAGGAATGCATTCATGTCCTTATCAACTCGCGGAGCAGTTGGCGCCTCGAAGTGTACGCGCTCTTTCCCAGTCGGGCCGGAAACGACCTGCATCGGCCCGCTACTGTCGTCGCGCCAGGCCCCTGCCCTGATTTTGCGTATACCGCTGCGCCCGGCGGGAAAAAGTGCCGAGTGCCAGGCAAACAACCGGTCGGCGGTAAGCGGTTGCTCGTAGTGACACGTCGCATCGAGCATCATTTCGACAACTTCTTCCACGTTGCGGTCCGCGGGCTTGAGCGCGCCGATATCCATGCCCAGTCGCCGGGCAATGGAGGACTGCACTTGTGCGGCATCGAGCTTTTCGCCTTCGATCTCGCTGCTCTTGAGCACATCGGTGGTCAGGGTTTTCAATACCGCTTCCTGGCGGAGAGTGAAGCCCAGCGCTCCCATGTGGCCGATGAGCACTCCCTGGCGGTGACGAACCTCGGCCAAAGGCAGGGCAAGGGCCACATTGTCCCAGCGAAAATGGGGCCAGTCGGCTAGCTCATGGATGTACATTCTCCGCATATCCTGCGGATATTATAGGCCGTATTCACCGCAAGGCCAGCCATGAACCGCGTATGATGCGGAGAATAGACCCCATTCGTAATCAAACGGAAATCGAAGCTCTGTACCGCGTCCACGCTCGTGTGGCACAGCCGCCCCGGCTGTGTCCCGTGTTTTGATTTTTATCAGCGCAATCTGCGTAAATCAGTGGCAAAATCGGCTGCAGCCAGGTTGGTAATGCCGCCGTGGCGCAGGAAAACCAACTCTGCTTTGTCTGCATCTTTCTAAATGAAGGACCTCTGGCCGATGTCCAACAAAAAATTAAAAGACCGTAGTGTCGCTACTGACGTTTGGATCAACCCGAAATCGAACCTAAGTCAAGGCAGGAAAGATCAGGCTCTCGATACTGGCTTTGGAGACAAAACCAGCTCCCGTTTTCTGGAACTGGCGGATGTAGCTCTGGGCTTGAAAAAGCCGGAGCTGCGCAGGAATAAGCCCGGTATAGCCGGCAGCACGCGCGAGATCGTGCCCGGGAAACTTAAACCTCACGCCCGTTAATTCAGTGGCTGGAAATTATCTGGATTTAAGGGCCCGCCGCAGCGCGTGGTCCAGTTCCAGTTTTGCACTCACGTAATCTTTGTGATTGATCCTGCCCGCCAGATGGTCGGCGTTCAGACGAAAGATTTCTTCCTTCAGGGCTTCCATCTGCTGCGATGCTTCCGCGTCCCCGCGCAGAATTTTGCGAATGAATGTCGCCCCGCCAGTCAGCAGGAACAGCACAACAATGCAAACAAAGATCCACTGGCCCTGATTGAGCTGTCCAAAACGCTTATTCTCAATGCTGGCGCTGCTCTGGGACTGCTCTTTCTCCATCGCTTTACCCGGCATGTTCGCATTGGGCGCAGCCTTCGCGGTCAGCATGGGTTGCCGGCTGGGTTGCACCGGTTGCAGCGTCCCTTCTCCAGCCAGGCTAAACGCAAGCTGGCTGGCCTGTCCTGCGCCGGAGGCCACATGTACATCAATGTCTTTGCTGCCAGTATTGATGGGAGCTTCTGGGGTCACCTGGTACTGCGACGCCGCTACCGGAGTAAATCCGAGCGATTTGGGAGTGATTACATAATACTTGTCCACCGGACCGGCAAGCTGGGGCTGGAACTTGAGATTGCCCGTGTACGGAAGGGTGTAAACCACTTCAAAATGGGTCAGGCCGGGAAGAAGGGGACACTCGAAGGCATACTTGCCGTCCCCTTGCCGGGCCGGAGCACTCTTCAGCCGCAGGCCATCGCTTCTTAAAGCTTCGCCACTGCGCACCGTAGCGTTCCCGGGCAGCGAAAAACTGAATTTCGGCTGAGTATGCAGCGGTTGTGCTTCATTGCGAATGTTGAAAATTTCAATCACATTGAGAAATTCGCCTTTGGCCTGCACCACCACCGAATGGCTGGTCTGGTGAAGACCCGGCACCCTGGCTTCAGATGGATAAATAGTGACTGAAACGGAAGCCGATCCTGGAGGTATCGGCTGGTAATAGGAAACATCCTGGTGCGTCACGCGAACGGCACGTATCGCCCGGCTGTCTGCCAGTTGAAAACTGAAAGCGCCGCCAGTATCACTCGTGGTCCGGGCCTCCTCGGTGATCCCATTTTCCACCCGGAGCAGGACTACTTCGTCACCGGCCGCCGGTTTCCTGCTGGAGCCATCCACGACGTTTCCCCGCAATGCCTGCTGCCCCGTGGCGCACAGGGAACAAAGAAAAACAAGCAGTGCGATAGTGGCGGGCTGGAAGGAGCTGGTTTTTAAATCCGGCATGAAACTTCCTCGCTTTTCTGAATCACTCCGGGACTCTGGATATCGGTCTGTTTGTCGCCAGTTGGCAGCTGGCCAGAAACTATTCCGCAGACGGGTATTTACTGGAGTGGGCAAGCCATAGTTTTTTTTAACCTGCCTGCAGAGGAGAAGAAAAATTATTGTCTATTAAAGCCAGAAGGTTGCGTCTGCGATCGACTCTTGCCTTGGAAAGAATATTGGAAACATGAAACTTCACCGTAACCTCTGCCACATTCAGGATGGTTGCTATTTCCTTGTTGGACAATCGGTACTGTACCAGTTCCAGTATTTCGGTTTCGCGTTTGGTCATTTTCTGCGAAAACTGCATTCTTTCAAGTCCGGCGCCGGATCTGCTTCGTCCAGGCAATTCCGTTTCCGGATAAAGCCGGTTGGCAATCCTTCGCACCGTGGGAATAAGCTTTTTTCCTACGTCCGCATAGGTGACCAGAGCTACATAATCGCGGGCGGTCAGCTGCTGCAGCTCCTGCCAAAACCCCAGTTCTCCCACAAAAACAATGCCAAAGTCATGGAAGCAACGCTCCAGTTCTTCTGCAAAAACCGCAAGAGGAGACGTTATGCTTGTCTGGCTTACCACCAGAACACATCTCTTCTCTTCAGCAGACAACTGTAAGCTTGACAGGGGGCCGGACAAAATTTTAACTGTGTATTGACGGTCTTTCAGCAAAATACGCTGCAAGTGCTCCGCAGCCAAAGGATTGGCTTCCAGCACATATACGGGATAGGTGACACATTTATTGCCAAGAGTATCCATACGCCAAGTCCCCAATTCAGAACAACCCTATAATTTTTCAATGTTGAACTAGAAATACCATGGGGGAGTACCACTGTTAGTCAACATAATCAATGCTGTTGTTAGTATCCTATAATATTCACGGCGGGTTCGTCATTATCGAATCCTCTATAACACTCATAGGGAAAATTACCTGCAATGGCCCACGAAGCACATGACAGGCAGCAGGGATTGGGTGTTGACTTCTTTGGTTCCTGGCTGCCCTGATAATCCGGATTTTCTGGCCCATATTTTTCTCGTATCACTTTTCGTATCATTAAGTTACATGTCTGTCTTTCCTCCAGCCCGGGATTCCGAGCTTGTCCAGATTATGGACACGGCCCTGGCGGTGGCAGCTCGCAAAAGCGGCGAATGGCTGGTGTGCCGGCGGGGATGCACACAGTGCTGCATCGGCCCGTTTGCCATCAATCAGCTGGATGCGGCACGGCTGCGCCAGGGAATGGCCACACTGGAGACGAACGATCCCCGGCGTGCGGCGCGCATTCGCCGGCGGGCAAAAAATTCGGTCGCACGCCTGCGCAAACTTGGGTTTCCCGGCAACCCCGCCACCGGAATCCTGCCGGAAAATAAAGACGGGGAAAACAACGCAGCGGAAGAGCTGTTCGATGAATTTACCGCACGCGCGGACAATGAACCTTGTCCGGTGCTCGATCCAAAAACCGGCGCCTGCGATCTCTATGCGTTTCGCCCCATGACCTGCCGCGTCTTCGGCCCGCCAGTACGCTCCGAAGGCGGCTTGGGGGTTTGCGAATTATGCTTTCATGGCGCTTCTGACGAACAGATTGCCGCCTGCGAGATGCCGGTCGACCCGGATCGCCTGGAACCCCAACTGGTACAGGAACTCGAGAACACCACCGGCATTCGCGGGGAGACACTGGTGGCGTTTTGCGTCCTTTGAAGTTCAGTAGTCGCCGGAATGGAAGCTTATCCTGAAGTATGAGCTGTCTGGTGTGCGTACAGCCTTATCGTTTATGGTGTTCGTAGTTTCCGGAAAATCTGCCTGAAGGTCAGGAGGAAAGTTTTGCCGACGCTCATTCAAAAAGCTACCCGCATTCAGCCGGTGGGAAACAAACCCAAGATCATCGACGAGTATGTTGGACGAGTGAATAATCAGGAGCAGCGCATCAGCGTGGCCCACATGCACAGTCCTCAGGGATGGCAGGAGCCGGGCCAGACTCCGGAATTTCTGGAATACACCATTGTCCTCAGCGGCCGTCTGCAGGTTCGGCACAAACACGGAGTAATGGAGGTAACCGCCGGACAGGCCGTCGCCGTGCATCCGGGAGAATGGATTCAATACTCCACCCCGGACGAGGCCACCGAGTACATCGCCGTATGCCTGCCAGCCTTTTCTCCGGCAACCGTACACAGAGATGAAACGCAGGAACCCAAAGATTGAAACCGCAATAAGACTGAAACCACGAAGGGCACGAAGGAGCACAAATGAAGGCCGCCCCATGTAAGCCTGCGAATTTCCTTTGTGTACCTTCGTGTCCTTCGTGGTTTCAGGGATCCAGCTGAATGCTGAGTGCTGACTGCTTACTCCGGCAACAAATCCCGCCTGCCGGGCCGGTAACCGGTAATGAACTCGCGCGCGGTCATCGGTTTTTTCCCCTCGGGCTGTATCTGCAGCAATTCGAGCGCGGCCCCGCCGCAGCCAGCAAACAAGTGTTCGCCGCGGACCTCAAGTTCTCCCGCGGGAATCGTCACAGGCTCGGCGGCGGGCCGTGCCGCAATCACCTTTAAATTTTTGCCGCGAAAAACGGTATAAGCGCCGGGCCAGGGCTGAAATCCGCGCAGGCGATTGTGAATCTCCGTTGCCGTGCGGCTGAAGTCGATTTGTCCGTCTTCTTTTTTCAGAATGGGCGCGAGGGTGGCCTGAGTATTGTCCTGGGGAACCGGATGAATACTTCCCTTCTCCAGTCCGCGCAGAGTCTCCACCAGCAGCGCGGCCCCAGGCTCCGCCAGCCGGGGAGCAAGGGTCACGGCCGTGTCTTCGGGATGAATCTCGATTTTCTCTTGCAGCAGGATGTCGCCCGTGTCCAGCCCTTCATCAATGCGCATGGTGGTCACGCCGGTGACGGTCTCGCCCTGCGCAATGGCCCACTGGATCGGCGCCGCTCCTCGGTATTTCGGCAGCAGCGAAGCATGAAGATTGATGTTGCCCAGCGGAGGCAGCTCGAGCATCCACGGCGGAACAATCCGGCCATAGCCGACCACCACAATGGCATCGGGCGCCAGCTCTGTGAGCTGCTGCCGGAATTCCTCATTTTTTTTGATTTTGTCTGGCTGCAGAATCGGCAGGCCAAGCGCGACCGCCGTTTGCTTCACCGGCGATGCCGCCATCTCCATACCCCGGCCCTGCGGACGGTCCGGCTGCGTCACCACCAGGCAAACATCGCATCCCGCTTCCGCCAGGGCCTTCAGGGACGGCACGGCAAATTGCGGCGTGCCGCAAAAAACCAGCTTCATGCCCACTCGCCGACGCGGACCAGCTTTCTGATTTTCCGTTTGATCAAATCGCGCTTCAGTCCGCTGATATGGCTGATGTACAGCTTGCCCTGGAGGTGCTCCGTCTCGTGCAGCAGGGCGCGGGCCATCAGGGCTTCACCCGTGTGCTCAAACCACTCTCCCTCGGCATTCTGCGCGCGCACTGTTACCCGGTTGGCACGGGTCACATCTTCACGGAAGTCCGGCAGGCTCAGGCAGCCCTCGCTGCTTCTTTGCTTGCCTTCCTTCTTAATAATCTCGGGATTGATCAGCACCAGCTTCGCATCCGGATCTTCCTTAAACGTAATGTCGATCACGGCAATGCGCTTGCCAATGCCAATCTGCGGCGCTGCGAGACCCACTCCATGCGCGGCGTACATGGATTCAAACATATCTTCCAGCAGCGTCTTCAGATTTCCGTCAAATTCCGTTACCGTCTCTGCAGGCGTTACCAGTACGGGATCGCCATACTTCACAATGGGATAGATCATCGCTTGGTTTCAAAATTCCTTCAGTTGTTGTTTGTAGCCGGCAAAGTTCCGCAGTGTCTCGCCCAGGGAATCTCCGCCAAATTTTTCGAGGGCGCATTTGGCCAGGGTAAGCGCCACCATGGCTTCGGCTGCCACTCCCGCCGCAGGGACCACGCAAACATCCGACCGCTCATAGGCGGCCTTGACCGGTTCGCGCGTCTCAAAATCCACGGAGCCCAGCGGACGGCGCAAAGTGGAGATCGGCTTCAGATAGCCGCGCACCAGTATGTCCTCGCCATTGGAAATGCCGCCTTCAATGCCCCCGGCATGATTGGACTTGCGTGTGAAGCCGGTGAAGCCCGCCTTGCCCGCCGTATATCCAATTTCATCGTGCACGCCCGACCCAAACGACAGGGCCGATTCCACGCCGGTTCCAATCTCAACCGCTTTCACCGCCTGCAGCGACATCACCGACATGGCCAGCAGCCCATCCAGGCGCTCGTCCCACTGCATGTATGTCCCCAGCCCTGGCGGCACGCCGTGCGCCACAACTTCAAACACTCCGCCCACGGAATCGCCTGTACGCAGCGCCGCATCGACCTCCGCCTTCATGCGCTGCTCCGCCTCGGGATCGGCACAGTTGAGCAGGACTTCTTCCTTGGAATAAAGCTGTTGCAGCTTCTCCCATTCCACTTCAGTGTTGCCGGAACCGGCCTTGCCCACGGCAATCACGTGGCTTAGCACCTCAATACCCAACTCGCGCAAAAAGAGTTTGGCAATCGAGCCCAGGGCCACGCGCGCCGTCGATTCCCGCGCCGAAGCCCGCTCCAGAATGTAGCGTGCTTCCGGCAGATCGTACTTCATGGCGCCCGCCAGGTCCGCGTGCCCCGGACGCGGAGAAGCCACGCGCTTATGCTTCGCCGGATCACCGGCCTCAACCGGAAGGGACTCCTGCCAGTTCTTCCAGTCCCGGTTTTCCATCAGCATGGAGATCGGCGAGCCAATCGTCTTTCCATGGCGCACGCCGGAGAGAATCCGGGCAGTATCTTTCTCGATCTTCATCCGCCCGCCGCGGCCAAACCCCTGCTGCCGCCGCCACAATTCGCGGTTCAAAAATACCTGATCAACGGTCAAACCGGCGGGCATTCCGGAAAGGAAAGCCAGCAGGGCTTCACCATGGGATTCGCCGGCAGTGTAATAACGGAGCATGAAATACAGGCCTCAGTGTGAATCTTTGATTGTAAACGAAGCTCTTGCCAGAGCTGCAAATGTTCTTGCACGCCAATGGCCACCACATGTGCTGCCGCGGCATCTTAACATTCGCAACTCTGTAATTCAGGAGTGCAGGGAGGTCTGAATGAAGACAATCTTTATGTCCATCATATTTCTATGCGCCACGGCAGTTGCCCAGGGCGGCTACGCCTCATCGGCTTCCGGCCCTCAGGGCAGTACCGGCAGCCAGCCTGCGGTCTCGATCACCAATGGACCCGTAGCTGAATTTATATCCGACTCGAGCGCCACGATTGGCTGGACCGCCAGCAAAAGCGGTTCCATGAGCATCAAATACGGCCCTGACCGCGATCATATGGACCAGACCGCGCAGGCGGTTCCGGGCAGCAATGGCTCCAGCCATCACGTCCACCTGCAGCAACTTGCGCCCAGCACACGATATTTCTTCCAGGTGTTGGACGATGGCCAGTCCGTAGGCGGAGTCGGGACTTTCCAGACCACAGCTCCCGGCTCGGCTCCCATCAGGAGCAGAGCAATAATTCCGCAGTAGGAATGTTGCAGCAGTAACGAGCGACGGTATGGCAATCCGTCGCTCTGGAAGCGACCTACGGAAAGTGATCCGTCGCTCTCGTTAGGGGAACCGCAAGGGATTGTGTGAGTCATCAGCAAAACCTCCATGGGTTTTGCCAATGTCTATTCTGGTGGCGGCGGCAGGACTCGAACCTGCGACCTACGGATTATGAGACCGTCGCTCTAACCACCTGAGCTACACCGCCACATTTTGTTCTGCTGCTGCACTCGGCAGAGGCAGCAAGGGACAGAATTTCACGGTAACCAATTTACGAACTGCAGCACAGTCTGTGCCGCGATAACCGTTATTTAGATCATAAACGCTGAGCCGAAGAGAGCGCAATGCTGGCGCAGCGTATTCCGTCTTTACAGGGCCCGGCTAGCGGCCAAAAGCGGCTTTGGCGCGTGTTTCTTAGAGCGATGTCGTTGCCCGCTCCGCGCTCGGTTGCATTGGCTGCTGCACCGGTTGCAGCGTGGCGAAGGTGGTCAGCCTCCGCAGCAGAGGTGCGGTCATATAAGTGGTCACCACCGCCATCATGGTCAGGATGAAAAACATGCTTTTGGGAATCACTCCCAGATCGTAGCCAACATTCAGGACCACCAGCTCCATCAGGCCGCGGGTATTCATCAGCACTCCAATCGATACGGAGTCACGCCATGAGAAGCCGCCCATCCGGCTGGCCAGGACGCAGCCGCCGCCCTTGGCTACAATGGCCACCACGATCACCAGAGCACAGAGTTCCCACAAGAAAGGACTCGTCATGGCTCCGATGTCCGTACGCAATCCCGTGTACATGAAAAAAATCGGCACGAACAATACATAAACGAAATTATGCAGGCTCGCGACCACGGCGCGGCGGAACTCTTCCTGGTCGAAAAGCACGGCGCCCATCAGGAAAGCGCCAAAAATGGAGAAAATTCCGATCAGATTGGTGATCATGGCCGAGCCAAAGATCAGCACCAGCACAACCGCCAGCGTAGTCAGGGAGATCCGCGCGCCTTCTTTTTGCACCACACGGCGGGTCCAGCGCTTGAGCAATGGCCGCACCACAAAAAACAGAAAGACGCCAAACGCCAGGGTCTCGGCCAGCATTTTGGCGGCCAGCATGGGGTGGAAGTGCGACTGAACGATAGCGTTAATGGTGGCCAGAATCATCCAGCCGGCAGCGTCATTCAAGGCCGCCGCGGTAATGGCTATCACGCCAATATGCGTGCGGTTCAGGCCAAACTCAATCAGGATGCGCCCCAGCGTGGGCAAAGCGGTAATCGAGATTGCAGTCGCCGTAAACAGGCAAAAACCGAGAAGCGAAATTCCCTTGCCCACAAAGGGATAGATAAAGCGCGCCAGCAGCAGACCGCAGCCAAAAGGAACGATAATCCCGGCCGCTGAGATGCCCACCGCTTTCCGTCCATGCTCTTTGAGATGGCTGAACTCAAATTCCATTCCAATCAGGAACAGCAGGAGCACCAGACCAATCTGGCTGAAGATGCTGATGGTCTGCTCGACGGAAGAATCAAATATGCTGTGGAACAGATGGGGAAATAATTTGCCGAACAGCGAAGGCCCCAGCATGAGCCCGGCAGCCATCTCGCCGCATACTCCCGGCTGCCCTGCCTTGCGGAAAAGAGCGGAAAAGACCCGCGCGGTCACGATCAGCACGGTCAGTTGCAGCATTACCGTTAATAACTGTCGCTCCATAGGTTTTATGTTCCAGTTCTGGTGGCCCTTGTTTTTTGCCCGCCGCCAACGGCGGCAGAAAGGAGGCCTGAAACATCATCAGGAAGTGCGTCGCCTCGCCAGGCAATGTACCGGTCGGGCCGGACAAGAATAAGGCTCGTTTGATACAAGTCGCGAGCCGGCGACTGGGGAAGATTGACCACGTGCATCGGCACGCGCAGCTTGCGGCTGGCATCTTCAAAGGCCTCGCTGGCAGGCGCATCTTCTCCCACACGAATCAGGCTGAAGCCACAACCCAGTTGATCAAAGACAGAGCGTCGTCCTGGCCCTGGAGCGTCCAGCCACAGGTGCGGAAGGCGTCCTCCCGGCATGGAAGTGGGCGTATAGATCACCGGATGATCGGGTGGTGGCGCATCACCGGACGACGAAACGATCACCGGCGAGCCATCGTATCTCGCGCCAAGTTCCATGCCTGGGGCGCTGAACTGTCCGGAGAAATTATGCAGCAGCTCTCCAAGTTGGCTCCGGGCAACTGCACCCTGTTCCGTGGAATCTTCGAGCTCCTCCGGGACTTTCACATCGCCCAGGCGATGAGTGAGGCCTCGCGCAACCACTGTATTCCGGAAAGCCACCGGCCGCCGCTCCATCTCATAGGTGGCCAGCACATTCTCCCCGCCCCATCCCTGAATGGAAGCCGCCAGCTTCCAGGCCAGATTGGCTGCATCCTCAAGGCCGGTATTCATGCCCAGTCCGCCGGTCGGCGAGAACAAGTGCGCGGAATCACCGGCGAGAAAAATACGGCCTCCGCCAAACGAGTCCGCCACCAGTGCGATTCCGCCCGTCCATGTCTGCTGCCCCACAATCGTCACCGGAAGGTCGGCCCCGGTCGCGGCCAGAATGTACTCTCTGAGCTGGGTATTGTCCATCAACGCACCCGTTTCCGAGTTCGTCATCATCAGGAAGTCATCTTTGCCATCCAGGCTGAACAGCAGAAGGCGCTGCTTCGGATTCAGCACGTTATACAGCCAGCCCTCGCGCCCGCGCAGCACACTGGTATATGCGCCCTGAATGCGCACATGGGCCGAGATCATACTGCCGGCCATGAATGCGGGGTTCTCCACCGATTTGCCGCTGTAGGAAATACCCAGCGTCCGGCGGACCAGGCTATGGCCTCCATCGCAGCCGATGACGTACGGCGCGGTCCAGTGCTCGGTCCTGCCTTCACTGTTCTCCGCGCGAAGCGTCACACTGTCCGCTCCCTGCTCCACGCTGCTGACCTGCCAGCCGAAGCGCAGCGTAATGCGCGGATGCAGACGCGCCTGCTCCAGCAGAAAACGATCGACATACATCTGATTGGCGCGAATCAGCGGCTCCACGATCTGCGCGGTGGCCTCTGCGTTTTCGGCGGCCTGCTGGCGCTGCTGCTCGGATCCCATGGGGACCCGGGCCAGCTCATAACCGTTCAGGCGAGTGAGATAAAAGACATCGCGGGGATGGTGAAGAGGCAGGCCAAGCTGCCGAATTTGTTTTGACAGGCCCAGCGTACGATAGTGCTCCATCGTACGGCTGTTATGAGTACTGCCGCGCGGGTGCCAGCGCGTCATCTCCACGGCGTTGAACACTACTGTCTCAACGCCGAGACGGTCTAAAAAAAGCGCCAGCACCAGCCCTACAGGGCCCCCGCCCACGATTGCGACCGGCCTCTGCAGAGCTGTGCTGGGCATTGTTTTAAGCTGCTTCCGCCTCGATCAAAGTGTGAAGGCCGGCGGGAATAGCACGCACCAGCCGAAGGTTTGCCGCCGCCAAAATCCGCTTGTAATCGGAGATTGTCCGTTCACGCCCGTGCAGCAGCGTGAGCATAGTAAGGTCCATGAAGATGCCAAAATCCGGTTCATTGGGATCTTTCAGCACCAGTTCAATCAGAAGGACCTTGCCTCCGGGACTCATCGCTTTGCGGCAGTTGCTGAGAATGGTGGTCGCATTTTCGTCGGCCCAGTCGTGAATCACGTGCCGCATAAGGTAAAGGTCGCATTGCTCAGGCACGCTTTTGAAAAAATCGCCGCCGACTGCCGAATACCGGCGGGCCAGATCCGAGGTCTCGGGTTCCGCAGCGTGCGCGACTACCTGAGGAAGATCATAGACAATTCCCTTCGGCACTCCCGTGGCAGCGAGGATTCCCCGAAGAAAAGCCCCGTGTCCACCGCCGATGTCCGCTATTTTTTTCACTTTGGAAAAATCGTACGCCGCCACAGCTTCGCGCACGCTGGTCGAGGAGTACGAAGTCATTCCGTTGGCGAAGATCTGCATGGTGGCAGGCTCCGCGCCCAGATATTCAAACAGTGACTTTCCAAAGACTTTGGGGAAGGCAGGCTCTCCGGTCTTCACGGTATAACTGAGCGCTTCGAAGGTGCGGTTGATGACGTCCGAGGTCATATATTTGGCCCAGCCCGATAATGACTCCGGTGCATTCCGGCGCAGCGTCGCGCTCAGGTCCGTATTGTGATGACGACCGTTGGCATCCTGCTGGAAAACGCCGATGCTGTTCAGGGCATATAACACCCGGCCCAGGGCATCGGCATTCGCACCGGTTTTTGCAGCCAGTTCCGCTGCAGTCTGTGGCTGATTTTCAACCAGGTCGGCAATACCCAGATCAGCAGCCACGGCAATCGCATACACGGGAAGCGCATGCGTTGCCAGCAGGCTCATCATCTGATGGCGTGGAGAGAGTGTCGTCTTTTGATCCATATTTGTATTAACTAATAGTCGTTCCTTTTCGTCCAGCGCCTGCTATAACTACCAGCAAGTTACGTTCATGACCCAGCCGCGACCGCTTTTTCCGCCTTGCGCAGCCCCAGTTCAGGCTCCGTGACCAGATAAAACTCTCCAACGGATGTATCCGCGCCCACCAAACTCCGCCAGGGACCCCAGGTTGCTGTAACGTCCATGGAGTGCAGACCATGCGCGCCCTCCTCGGCAGCCTTGGCATCCTGCGCCTCTTCCGCCTCGTCGAGCAGTTGCCGGTCGAGAGCGCGTGTTTCCACGCTCTTGGCTTCGTGCATGTCTATATTGCCGGCAATAATCTCGGTAAAGGCCCGCACCGGCTCCACCTGGCGCATCTTTTCATGCACCAGCTTCTGCGCTCCCCAGAAATAATCGTCTTTGCCGTTGTATTTTTGGTAAAGCGTGGAAACCAGCACCAGCATACGCGTGTAGGCGCGACGATAGATGTACTCGTAGAATTGGTACCCCTCGTCTTCCGTCACGTCTTTTTTCCTTGTGCTGATGATGGAAGCCGCCGCCAGCATGGCGCTGTACTGCGCCAGGTGCACGCCGGTCGAGAGCAGTGGATCGAGGAAGCAGGCCGCATCGCCTACCATGAAGAAACCGGGACCGCAGAAACGGTCGGACACGTAGGAGTAATCCTGCTCCGCCTGAATATCACTGGTCAGCTCGGCCCCTTCCACCACCTGCTTCATGGACTCCGACTCGTTGAGGTGGTTCAGGTAATACTCTTTGAGCGACGCTGTCTTCGGTTTATCCTTTGCGTACTTGAGCTTGTGGGTCACGAGACCTATGCTGTATCGCTCATTGCCCAGCGGAATGTGCCACCACCAGCCATCCGGTGAAGAGACTACGTTGATCCCGCCCGAAGGACTTTGCGGAAGCAGCTTGGCGCCCTGCCAGTAGCCCCAGATGGCGATATTCTGGAATATTGCGTGCTGGCTGCGCATCTTGAAGTGCTGTTGTCCCAGCACGCCGGTGCGGCCCGAAGCATCAATGATGTAATCGAACCGGGTGGTGTTCAACTGGGATTCCTGGCCACGACGCACCCATTCAACCGCGACGGCCCGGTCGCCCTCGAAAATCACGCGCCTCACTGCCGCGTTTTCAATGACTCGGGCACCCTGCTCTTCGGCATTACGGAGCAAAATATTGTCGTAGTCAGCCCGCTCCACCTGCCAGGACCATGCATCGGGATCGATGAGCTTGGCCCAGTCCAGCACCCACACGTCCTCGGCCCAGTGAAAGAGCGCTCCGCGCTTTCTCTGGAATCCGTGGGCAGCCACTTTTTCGAAGGCTCCCGACAGTCTCAGGGTCGGGAGGCAGGAAGCCAGAAGAGACTCTCCGATGTGATACCGCGGAAAGGTTTCGCGCTCCAGCAGGAGCACATCTATACCAGCTTTGGCCAGAAGCGCTGCCGCCGTTGATCCGCCCGGCCCACCGCCAACCACCAGTACGCTTACGCGTTGTTCATTCAATTCTGCGCTGTGCAAAGAAATTACTCCGTTTCTGAAGCCGAACCGTGCTCAGCACGAGCAGCGCGTTCTGATCCACCGCCAGGCCATGCTACGGAACCAAAGCTCCATTTACTTTTTTGCTTACATGCAACTTAATGTTTCTATCCCTGAGCGCGACCAATCTGCACAAACCACCACTGCTGCGGAAGCCAAGGGGCCGCCGGACACCTTATCGCGAAACGGACTACCTTAAAAACAAGAGGAAAATACTGCCGTGCAAGGCCCCTGCCTTAAAGGGGTCTCAATTTCCCGACATGACAAACTATTTCGAAGACGAGGGTATTGCAAAACCGGCTTCACAATCTTATAAAGACGCATTCGTGAACCACTGCAACACCCTCGCCACAACCTCGTTATAAAACAGTACTTGTATTACTGGCTCATCACCGCGGCCTTGGCCCTGCGCAGTCCCAGAACCGGCTCCGTCATCAGATACAGATCATTCAGCGATGTATCCGGTCCGGTTAATCCGAACCAGCCGGAGAACAGAGGGTTCATATCCAGTGCCGTGACGTCGTTCTTGGCCTTGCCGGCAAGACTTGAATCCTGCATCTCTTCGGCCTCGGCCAGCAAAACTTCATTCATTTCATTCATTACGCGTGTATCCACCTGCTCAACCTCACGGAGGTCGGTGACACCGGCGATAATGGCGGTGAAATCGCGCACAGGCTCTGACTGGCGGCTACTTGCATGCACCAGTTTCTGCGCATTCCAGAAGTAGTCGTCGGCGCCCTGATAACGCTCATACATACGGGAAACCAGCACCAGCATCCGGGTATAAGCGCGGCGATAGACGTACTCGAAGAAATTCCACGCTTCGCCCTCACCTACTTCGCCCTTCCTTACACTAAGAATGGCGGCGGCGCCGATCATAGCGCTGTACTGCGCAAGGTGTACGCCGGTAGAAAGCAGAGGATCGAGGAAGCAGGCGGCATCGCCTACCAGCATGTAGCCAGGGCCACAGAAGCGGTCAGACACATAGGAGTAATCCTGCTCCGCCCGTACCGGCCCGTGGTAGGTTGCGCCTTCGGTCACGATCTTCATCGCCTCAACCGTATTCAGGCGGTCCAGATAGTACTTTTCCAGCGTTCCGTAGTCCTGGCGGGCCTGCGCGAACTTGGTCTTGTGCGTTACCAGACCAACGCTGTAGCGGCCATCGGCAAGCGGAATGTGCCACCACCAGCCATCGGGCGAGGACACCACATTGATACCACCCTCGGGGGTCTCCGGCAGCAGCTTCGCCCCGGTCCAGTAACCCCAAATGGCAATATTCTGAAATACATCATGCGATTTACGCATCTTGAACTGCTGCTGCGAGAGTACGCCGGAGCGCCCCGAGGCATCGATCACGTAATCGAACTTCACTGTGTTCACCGGGCCGGTCTGGGCCCCATCCTTCAACTGGGTCCATTCCGCCGCCACCGCACGCTCACCCTCGAACACAATGCGGCGCACGGCCGCTGATTCGATCACCTCCGCGCCCTTCTCGGCCGCATTTCTCAACAAAATCTCGTCATATTCCGCACGATCAACCTGCCAGGACCAGATATTGGGATCCACCATCTTGTTCCAGTCCAGAAGCCATCTGTCAGAACCCCACAGGATGATGCCGCCACGCTTCACCGTAAAGCCATGCGCCGCCACTTTGTCGTACGCGCCTGAAAGTTTGAGCGTGGACTGGCACGATGCCAGCAATGATTCGCCTATGTGGTAACGCGGGAAGGTTTCGCGCTCCAGCAAGAGCACCTTCAGCCCGTTCCGCGCCAGCAGGGCCGCCGCAGTCGATCCGCCAGGCCCGCCTCCAATCACAAGTACATCGACTTTTTTCTCCATGCGTATATACCCCTTATTTTTCGTTCCGACTTGAACCTGCCAACTTTTTTGAAAAGACCGAAAAAAAACCAGGCAATCCCTGAAATTCGAATAAATTAAAGCAATCTAAGTACCACAATTAAAGCATTGTAATCATTGAAAATCCCAAGATAGAGCCGAAATATGCACGCTCAAAAATCAGCAATTGTCGAATTTAGAGCAAAACCCAAGCAAGCAACTTGAACTATTAAGTATTTGTTATTTAACTGTGGTCCGAGGGCAACAAATCACCTCTATTTGCCAGACTTTTGTGGCCACACTGAACCGCAAAAATCGCTAATTAAGCTTTTAAAACCAGGAAGTTCTCTCGTTTGAACGCAGAATTTAGCAACATTGCGCCAAAAGTCAATAAAATCTTAGCCTGCCTTTTTGTTTCCTGCCGCGAATTTAACCAATTGCCGGTATACCTTTATGGCTCAAAATCAAAATTATTCATTTATTTTCAACACCTTAACAATGGTAGTTAAATTGCATTAATTTTCGGTTACAGGAAGCATAGGGCCTCAAATATCCATTCTTATGGAAATCCATCAGATTCGCTATATGTGCGCAGTAGCTGAGACCGGCAGCTTTACTCGCGCTGCCGCTCGGGAACATGTGGCCCAGCCATCGCTTTCCCAGCAGATTATCAAGCTGGAGGGCGAACTCGGAGCGAAGCTGTTTCACCGCTTCCACAACCAAATCCGGCTTACTGAATTTGGGAAGGCTTTTTACACCAGGGCCCTGGACATTCTCCGCGCGGTCTCTTCGGTCAAATCTGAAATTCACGATATGGCCGACATCGCACGAGGCCTGGTGAGGATTGGCGTTATTCCCACCGTGGCCCCCTACCTTCTGCCCAAAATACTGCCTTCGTTTTCGAAAAAATTTCCCGACGTCCACATTGTCATCAATGAGGACATCACACCTGTGCTGATCCAGAAGCTGCAGGAGACGGTCATTGACATGGCCATTGTGGCCCTGCCGATCCAGGGAGCGGAACTGGTACGCCAGGAACTGCTGTGGGAGAGACTTTATGCCGTGGTTCCCTGTGATCATGCCCTCGGTAAGGGCGATTCAGCCTCTTTAAAGGATGTCCTGGCTGAACCCTTTCTGCTGCTCAAAGAAGGGCATTGCTTCAGGGACACAGTGATTGCCGCCTGCAAGCGGGTCAGGATAGCGCCCAATATCGTTTTCGAAAGCGGGCAATTCCCCACGATTCTGGGCATGGTTGCCGCCGGTATGGGGGTTTCGATTGTGCCCGAAATGGCAGTTGAACCGCGTAACGGATGCAAATTTGTCCTTTTAGAGGACGAGCGGGCACGGCGGCGGGTCGGAGTGGTGCGGCTGCAAAACCATTTCCGCTCCCGTCCTCAGCGCGAATTCATGACCTATCTCTCTGGCCATATTGCGCAGTCAGGCGCTGTACATTCCGGCGGAAGCTGATTCTTGTCTTAAATTTAGGGTGAAAAGAACCTGGCGAGGATACAAAGAAAAAAGGGCGCTCACTCGATCGCCCTTTTCCTGTGTTCATAAAAATACCGCTATTGCGGGCAAGGGGTGAAGGGGCTAACCAGCTTCGTGGTATCAGGATAGCTGTATGCCCCGCCGATGGCATCGGAGGGAGTTTTCCCCTCAAACCACTGGAGCAGCCCTTCTGTCTGGGGGTGATACGTGAACCCGTCCACCGTTATGGCAACCGAATCATTGCGTAAATTCTCAACCACATCTCCAGTTTCGAGGACGTTCTGGCAAGCTCCGGGAGGCGCGCCAGGGAGTTGATAGTTAGGAGTAATGTTATTGACGAAGGGGTCGTTGATCAGTTCGGCCATTTCATGGCTCAATGCATTCACATCAGCAAAAAGCGCGGGATCACCGAAGATAAAACTTGACACGTCCGAATCGAGAGAAGTGGCAAAGGCAAAAGTTTGAACAAAGATTTTATTGCCAGCCTGTTTCGTCTCAAATGCGGTGTGGAAGCCTCCGATGCAGCAATCAATGGGGCTACCCTGGTTAAAGTCGCCGTAAACCGCATTGCGCGAGAGGAAAATGGGGACCGTGTCCACGGTCACGCCTTCGGTCTGAAGCAGCGTATTCAGCTGTGAAACTATAAAGTTGATGTCAATCAGCGCGAGGAATTTTCCATTGGGAAGCTGAATCACCACGGAAGCCCCCACCGGCACCTCAATGGTTACAGGAATAAGGGTCTTTGGCGTGGTAAGCAGTGTGTGCCACGCGTCGTCCCGGTCGCTATTGCCATTGATGAGACTAAAGAACTCCGCCCGCTGAATAGCATCGTTAAATTGCGTATTCCCCGTGCTGAACGGCGATTTTTCGAACAACGGAGAATTCCTGATCTCATCCGAGATGGCCGCGGCATCAATGGTGATGTTGTTTCCATTCTGGTCCACGAATTCGTCAAAAAAGAACGACATGGTAACCATGGTCGTCGGAATTACCGTGGTTCCACCCGCCTGAGGAGCGTGGCCCGCCATAGTGAAGGGAAAAGTCTGGCCGCCAAATGTAAAAGAACTGTTGAATGTTGGAATGGAGACGATTCGAAGCGGCTGCTGCCGGGTTGCGGCATTCCCCGTCGCCGACATGCGATTCGAAGCAAAATGCTTAGGCGTTGCGTTTAAACTGGGGAAAAAACTGCTGTCAACCGCGATTGGCTGCCGGGTTGCGACTGGTTTATTTGCTTGTCCAAAACTGGCCTTGATGAATGTTGCGAATGCAAACAACAGGAAAAAGCAAAAGCACGTTTTATTTCTCATGGGGGCATTCCTTTGCGGAGATGATGAGATGGCGTGAGTAACGAGAGTAGCTCACTGGGAAAGCAGCATACCACGCCCCTTTAGGCTATCGGAGAGGTATACAGAACTTTACGGAAGGGATTGTCCTTACAGCTGTGGCATATGCAATATGGCCTCAGACTGGATATGACCGCTGTTTTCGCGGAACGAGCTGCGGTTCACGCCGTCTCCCAGAAGGCCACTGGGAAAATACTCGGTGATTATGATGACCGGACGGCCACTGGTGATAAGACGATAGCTGCGCCTGAACAACTGTTCGTTCTCCGTCATATATTTGAAATGTGGCAACAGCCTGCCAGGCGCGCACTTTGAGACATGCAGCATTTCTTTCCGCACCTCAACTTTATACTGCGACCACAGGCGCCCGATTGGCTTATCGGAATTGAGCAGTTCATCCTGAAGCTTTTTGGGCAGCCGCTCTATGACCAGGGTGGAATCCGCATAAACATAGTTGGTGCCGGTCTTTTGACCGTAGAGAACCACCGATCTGTCCATTCGCGTCTCACCGGGCTGCAATTCAAGGGCGTCAACCGACATATCAGTGATATCCGGTTCAAGTTTGCGTACGCCAATTGGCTCACGAAATGCAACCTGCAATATGTCAGTCAGGGTGCCATCTGTGACCAGAAGAATTCGTTGTAAGAGGTCGATTGCACCCCAGTCCAGGTTACCAAGTCCGGCTAAGAACGACATGTGTTTTTCTCCCGCCTTTTCCTTAGTTTTGGTTTTTCTTAATTTCACGCTGAGGAGATATGCCCTGGAGGCAAACTGCGCAGCCTGAAATCAATTACTGGATTCCCCTGTGAGACAGCCTAAAATCAAGCTCAGATTACTCACTAATTTATCCTGAGTGCAATCTGAGTACCAGTGGTAAGTGCTTAAGTATGCTTAGTTTAATCTAATATTTGCAGCTGAAATATCAGCAATTGCCCTGAGTTTTGCCAGGCAAGCCCCGGCAAAATCCCCTATCCCCCAGGACATTGCCGGCTGTTCCGAGATGACAACCAATTTTGCCTGCTTTTCATCCAGGCGCGGCTGCGCCTGGATTCTGGAAAGGGGTAATCGTCAGAGAGCCGCTGATGATTCAGCGGAAACTTTGCGTAACCAGGAAGTAAATTCGCGCATCGGCCGGGTAACTACATGCCGGCGGGCCCGAAGATAGCCAATGCGCCGGGTATGCGGTCCTTTCAGCCCAATAAAAGCGCACCCCGCGCCATGCGAGGACGCCATGGCCGGCGCCAGAGTAACGCCCATGCCGGCGCGAATCAGCTGGAAAATGCTCTCCAGTTGATCGCTCTCGAAGACAGCGCGCGGCTCGGTTTTGGAGCGCTTGCAGGTAATCAGCACATTGTCGCGCAGACAATGCCCTTCCCGGAGCAGAAGTAAGGGCTCGTCCGAGAAAGCCCGAACATCCACCGCCTGTTTTTGGGCCAGAGGATGGTTTTTTGCGACGGCAAGAAACAGGGGTTCGCGGAACAGTTCACTGCAGATAATATCCGGGTTTTTCACGGGAAGGCTGGCCACCGCCATGTCCAGAGCGCCGGCCTGCAATTGCTCGATCAGGCGAGGCGTAGAACTCTCCACCAGCTGGAGGTCCGCCTCAGGAAAGGCTTTTTGGAAATCCGCAATGCGCGGGGCAATAAAATACGGCAGAATCGTGGGAATCACGCCGATTCGCAGGGGGCCGCGCACGCCTTCGCGAAGACTGGCCAGAGAATTCTCCGCCAGCGCCACCTGATCCAGAATGCTCTGGGCATGGTCGCGCAGGGCTTCCCCAAAGGCGGTAAGCCGCAGGGAGCGCCCCAGACGCTCGAACAAGGGGGCGCCAATCTTTTTCTCCAGCGCCCGAATCTGCTGTGACAAGGCCGGCTGGCCAATGCCCAATTCTTCCGTTGCCCGGGTAAAACTCCTGGCCCGCACAACGGCCTGAAAATAACGAAGTTGATGAATTTCCATACCGTTCCAGTTAAACTTATTACAATGAATTACACCCTATATTGGTCTTTTCGATTTCACACATCGAATTGCATGGCTTCCTGCAGTAGCCGCAATTTTCTAATCTGAAAAGCCATATATAAAAAATAAGAAGAGAGATCCATGGATAAAAAACAACTTACCACTTCCACAGGGCGCCCCATAGGCGACAACCAAAACTCCCTCACCGCTGGCCCGCGTGGCCCGGTCGTCTTCGAAGATTTTCAGCTTTTCGAAAAGATGGCGCATTTCAATCGTGAGCGTATCCCCGAGCGTGTAGTGCACGCCAAGGGTTCCGGCGCCTACGGCTACTTTGTCTGCACCAACCCGGACATGCCCCGGTACACCACAGCGAAGCTGTTCTCCAGCACCGGCAAGCGCACACCCACATTTCTCCGCTTCTCGACTGTAGGCGGCGAAAAAGGTTCTGCCGACACCGAACGCGATCCCCGCGGTTTTGCTCTCAAGTTCTACACCGAAGAGGGCAACTGGGACATGGTGGGCAACAATACACCCGTCTTCTTCCTGCGTGATCCCCTGAAGTTCGGCGACTTCATCCACACTCAGAAGCGCGATCCGCAAACCAACCTCAAATCCCCCACCATGATGTGGGACTTCTGGTCGCTTTCTCCGGAATCGCTGCACCAGGTCACCATCCTGTTCTCTGACCGCGGTACTCCCGATGGCTACCGCTACATGGACGGGTTCAGCAGCCACACCTTCAGTCTGATCAACAGCAAGAACGAGCTGTTCTACGTTAAGTATCATTTCAAAACCAAACAGGGCATCCGGAACTTTACCCGCGAAAAGGCCGAGGAAATCAAAGGCCAGGACCCGGATTACGCGCAGCGTGACCTGTTCGAGGCCATCCAGAAAGGCGACTTCCCCAAATGGCGCGTGTCCATCCAGATCATGCCGGAAAAGGAAGCCGAGACCTATCACATCAATCCGTTTGACCTCACCAAGGTCTGGCCGCACAAGGATTATCCGCTCGTTGAAATCGGCGAACTGGTACTGGATCGCAACCCCGAGAACTATTTCGCGGAAGTGGAACAGGCGGCTTTTGAGCCCAAAAACATCGTGCACGGCATGGGATACTCACCGGACAAGATGCTGCAGGCCCGGCTCATCTCCTATCCTGATGCTCATCGCTACCGGCTCGGCGTTAACTATGACGCACTGCCAGTGAACCGGGCACAGTGCCCTGTCCACACGTATCACCGCGATGGCGCGATGCGCTTCGATGGCAACTCCGGAGCGGAGCACAATTACGAGCCCAACAGCTTCAATGGTCCCGCCGAGAACCCGGCTTTCCGTGAGCGTCCGCGGCCCGTTTCCGGCACCATTGACCGTCACAATCACCGCAACGACAGCGACTACTACACCCAGCCGGGAAATCTCTTCCGTCTGATGAAGCCAGCCGAGCGTGAACGGCTGATCGGCAACATTGTCGCCAGCCTGAAGGGTGCACCGGAAAACATTCAGCAACGCCAGATCCAGCACTTCCTGAAAGCGGATCCGGCTTATGGAGCCGGTGTAGCCAAGGGGCTTGGCCTGAAAGTGCAAGAAGGCGCAGGCGTGGAAGTTGCTGCAGGCCGTTAAAAGATCTCGTCCGTAAGCTTGCCAGAGAAGGCAAGACAACTGCGGTCGGGCTTACAATCCTGGGGGCCGAATCTCCTGCCGGAGATTTCGGCCCAATTTTTATGCAGCAAATTTGCCGGACCACGTCCCGCAATACATCTGATATCTCGGCCCGTGAAATTAGAATCGGCTATTTTGTTCTGGAACTATGTAAATTATTCACAGTTACTGCCAGCCATGGATCATCGGCAAACCATTCATTTTAAAGTACTTACAAATGTGAGCTGACTGGAAACCAGCTTGCGATAGAGCATAGTGCGAGGTGATATTGTGATGAAAAAATTAATACTTGCTTCAGTGCTGTCTTTCGCTGTTGTGGCCAGTGCCAAGGACGCGAAGTCGTATGAACCGGGAGTATTGCAGGACATGAACTCGGTGGAATGCGGGTTCGAACAAAAATCTTCCAACACTTTCGTAGGAGATGTGCTGGGCACGGACTCCAATAAGACCAAAGCGCGCAAAACTTTCTGCAATGAATACGTGCTCCGGACCAACCACGTTATTTACCGCATTCGTCCGCGAGACGATAAGCATCCCGCGCTGCTGCCAGTGGGCGAGCGCGCGCTCTTCCGCATGAAGAAGGACCACATGGTCCTGCGTGTGCCTGAAGGCGACGACAAAGAGCGCGACTACGATGTTGTAGCCATGGAGCAGGTAGACAAAGGAATTGCCACCACGGCGCAATCAAAAAGATAAGACGAATTCCTCCAGCGGAAAAACAGAAGGGTCATGAAGCAAAACCTGGCTTCGTGGCCTTTTTGTTTTGCACTCACCGCTGGACTTTTTTTGTAGTCACGAACAGTGTGGCCGCCAGTGCTACGGCTGACATTCCAGCCAGCACATGCGGCACGCTGAAGATGTGCGAAAACGTGCCGGCGATCAGATTGCCGATGGGCGGCAGCCCCAGAAACGCGGTGGAGTAAATGCTCATCACCCGGCCCCGCATGTGATCTTCCGCCAGGTGCTGCAGCCGGGCATTGATGGTGGCCACCATCATGACCATGGAGTATCCCGTGGCCATGAGCAAAAGTCCGGAAAGATAGAACGAGTGCGAAAAGGTAAAGAGAATGATCGCGGTGAAAAATGCCACGCCGGAGACGGTGATGGAGGCGCTGCTGCTGCGCACGCCGCTCAGATAAGCCATGGTCAGGGCGCCCAGGAATGCTCCAACGCCGGCACAAGCCATGAGCAGGCCGAAGCCGCGCGCGTCCGTGTGCAGAATCTCCCGGGCAAAATAAGGAACGAATGTGAGATAGGGGATGGCCAGCAGGCTTCCGATAGCGGTGAGAATCACCAGCGATTTCATCTCCGCGTGCGAGAAAACATAGTTGAAGCCTTCTTTGAGCTTGTCCCAAAGGTGCCCATCGGATGAAGCCTGATTGGGAGCATAGCGGATTTGCGTCAGCGCAACGATCACGGCCAAAAAGCTGAGACCATTCAAAAAGAAATTTCCCGCCGCGCCGTACGCGGCCATGGCAAAACCGCCCAGAGTAGGGCCGATCACGCGAGACATATTGAACTGGGCCGAATTCAGGGCAATAGCGTTGGTGAGGTCTTCCCGGGGAACGAGCTGTGGCACCAGTGCCTGATAGCTCGGGGTGTTCAAAGACATGGCAATGCCCGTCCCCAGCGCCAGCAGAATTATCTCTCCTATGTTGATGTGCTTGCTATAAGCCAGTGCGGCCATGATGAAGGCGAACATCATCATGGCCGACTGAGTCACCATCAGCATCTTGCGTTTGTTCACCCGGTCGGCGATGACTCCGCCAATCAGAGCAAACAGCAAAATGGGAATGGAAGAGGCAAAGCCCACCAGTCCCAGCCAGAAGGGCGACTTGGTGAGGTCCAGCACCAGCCAGCCCTGGGCGATGTTCTGCATCCAGGTACCGATGTTGGAAAGAAAATTACCCATCCAAAAAAGACGGAAGTTGCGGTTCTCGAGCGCACGGGCAATGCGCGGAAGCTGTATGACGGTGGTCTCCGCCGCATCGGTGACCGCGCCCTGCGCCAGCCCGGAGACCGCGTCGGCGCGGGGCAGCAAGGGATCGTCAATCGCCGGAGGTCCATCGACCGCATGTGTCTGTGATTCTTCAGTCAAACGAATCAGCCCTGGGTTCCTGCCAGTTTGCGGGCCTGTCACACAGGCTGGCGGCAAACGGCTGCTACAATAATTACACGCGCATTCGCGCGCCTTCATATTATCTATGTTTGAGAATCTTCAGGAAAAATTACAGCGTGCATTTAAAAACCTGCGCGGCCAGGGCACGCTGACCGAGGAAAATATCCAGGATGCGCTCAAGGAGATACGCCTTGCGCTGCTGGAAGCTGACGTCAACTTCAAAGTGGTCAAACAGCTCATCGATCACATTCAGGAAAAAGCCGTCGGCCAGGAAGTAATGACGGCCCTGTCACCTTCGCAGCAGGTGATCAAGATCGTCCACGATGAGCTGATCGAGGTGCTGGGCCGGGACACGGCCAAGCTCAAATTCGCCTCGCAGCCGCCCACCGTGATACTGATGGCCGGACTCCAGGGTTCGGGCAAAACCACCACTTCCGGCAAGCTCGCTGCCTGGCTGAAAAAGGGCGGCAACCGCCCCATGCTGGTCTCGGTGGACGTCTATCGTCCCGCCGCGCGGCAGCAGCTTAAGGTTGTCGCGGACACGGTCAAGGTAAACATCTACGAAGGCAAAGCCGATCAGGCGGACACGGCCACGGTCGAACGCCTGGCCAAAGAAGCGCGCAAAGAGGCGATGAACACCGGCTGCAACTTCCTGATCGTGGATACCGCCGGCCGCGTGCACATCGATGACGAACTCATGGGGGAGATGCAGTCGCTCAAGAAGCTGCTGAACCCGCAGGAAATCCTGTTCGTCGCCGACGCCATGACCGGTCAGGATGCCGTGCGCTCCGCCGATGAATTTCACAAAGCTCTGGCCATCACCGGCGTGGTGCTTACCAAAATGGACGGCGACGCCCGAGGCGGCGCGGCGCTCTCCATCCGGCAGGTGACCGGGCAGCCGATCAAGTTCATTGGTATCGGCGAAAAGTACGACGCGCTGGAGCCGTTCCATCCCGACCGCATCGTCAGCCGCATTCTGGGCATGGGCGACGTAATGACCCTGATCGAAAAAGCCCAGGAGAACGTTGACCAGAAGAAAGCCCAGGAATTTGCCACCAAGGCCCTGAGCGGTGATGGCTTTTCGCTCGAAGACTTCCGCGACCAGATCCGGCAGATGAAGAAGCTTGGCTCGCTGCAGAGCGTGATCAAGATGCTGCCCAGCATTGGGCCTTTTGCCAACATGCAGAAAGCGGCCAAAGACGTGGACGATGGGCAGCTTGGGCGGGTGGAAGCCATCATCAGCTCCATGACCATGCATGAACGCCTGCATCACGAGGTCATCAATGGCAGCCGGCGGCGGCGCATTGCCTTAGGCTCCGGAACCACGGTGCAAGAGGTAAACCAACTTCTGCGCCAATACGCCCAGATGCGCAAGATGTTCAAAGACATGGGCAAAGCCAGCTTTGGCCGCAAACTGGCCGGAATGAAATTTCCTGGAATGTAAGAACTTCAATCTGGCAAATGAAGAACTGAATTAGCGCGGGAGTTTCCAGCCCGCGCTTTGATTTTGTGTTTCACTGCACACTATGGGTCTTCAGCAACAACTCGACGAACTCACGGCCAAATTGCAGGCGATGGTTCCGGCGGAGCGTTTGGCGGTAGTGCAGTCTGCGATGGATGAGATACGTGCCTCCGGCGCTGGCGCCCATGCTTTGAAAACAGGCAACCAGGCCCCGATGTTTGAGCTGCCGGATGGCGATGGCATGATCTGGCGCTCGGAAGATCTGTTACGCAGCGGGCCCCTGGTAATTGTCTTTTATCGTGGACGCTGGTGCGCGTACTGCAACACCCAGCTTGTGGCGCTGCAGGAAATCCATAGCGCAATCGCCGCGGCGGGAGCATCACTGATTGCGATCTCGCCACAAACGCAAAAGCACTCTTACATGACGCGCGACATGCATAAGCTGCGCTTCCCCGTACTGAGTGACGCAGGCAATCAGGTGGCGCGCCAGTTTGGCCTGGCGTATCGAGTGCCTCCGGCGTTGCAGGCGATATACGAGAGCATCTTCACGAAGCTTCCCGGTTACAACGGCGATGCAAGCTGGGAACTGCCAGTGGCGGCAACATACATTCTGCGTCCGGACAAAACGATCTCTTACGCTCACGTGGACACGGACTGGCGGCAGCGGCCCGATCCGCAGGAGATTTTGGCCGCGCTTTCGTAACGGTTCGTAACGGCAAGTCGTCGGATAAAAATTCCAGGTAAAAGCAGGGGAATCCCGGCTGTGGAGCAAAGACCGGGATTCCCTTGCCCGGGAAAATCAGCTGAATCCGCCAGCAACACGAATGGTCTCGCCGGTGATCCACGCAGAATCGGAAGAAGCGAGAAACGCGGCGACGGGAGCAATGTCACCCACCTGACCAATGCGGCCAAGAGGCGTTTGCGCTTCTATCATTTTGCGAAAATCACTCTGCGCCAGACCAGCCGTATTGAGTCCTTCCGTCTCGATCATGCCAGGATTAATGGCATTCACCCGGATTCCCCGCGGCCCTAATTCTTTCGCCAGGGTTTTGGTGATCGCGTCCACGGCCGCTTTAGTGGCGGTGTACACCGAGGTTGTGGGTGGTGTGGTCGTACTGGCGATAGAGCTGATATTAATGATGCTGCCGCCCGCCGACCCAAAATATTTTGCCGCTTCTTTTGAAGCCAGAAGCAGACCAAGAACATTCAGGTTGAAATGCTTGTGGTAGAACTCTTCCGTAAGATTTTCGAGAGGGGCGAACCCGTAGACACCGGCGTTGTTGACCAGAATATCGAGACCACCGAAGACCTTCTTCGTCTCGGCAAACAGGCGCTCAATGTCTTCTTTTTTCGCCATATTGGCCTGCACGGCCACGGCCTTTCCGCCATTGGCTTTGATTTCAGAAACCACGCGCTCCGCGCCTTCCTTACTGGAAGCGTAGTTGACGACAACAGCCGCTCCTTCCGCCGCCAGATGTTTGGCTATGCCTGCGCCGATCCCTTTGGAAGCGCCGGTAACCAGCGCAACCTTACCTGTAAGTTTTTTGGACATGATGACAATCTCTCCTGCCGTGCCATAACTTTGTACCGGACACTAAAGATGTGCCAGCATGGGGTAAAGCTTCAGGAATTATTTACTGCTAAGTACAAATATTCGTGCGGCGCGGTAAAAATTTATGCAGAAAAAGCCTGCCGCCGGGAGTTGAAGCGAATGATTCAGACGGCCCTTGCAGATAGGGCCAGAAAAAATTGCTGTATCCGGTAAGTGAAGGGACAGGCGGTATGCTGCCCGTCCCCGAGGAGAGAAGCACCGTTACCCAGCTTTGCTTACCGCCAGTTTCGGCGCCAGGAATACCACCGCGCGGGCGTTGCCCGTCATGGGGATAAAGTCGTAGGTTTCGCGCGCGCCGGTGACTGGAAACGAGTCCGGCCCTTTGAAGTGAGTGACAATGCCATCCGTTTGGAATGTCTGTTGCTTGCTGGCATCGGCGAGTTCGATTACCGGCAGCAGAACGCTGAATTCCGTTCCGCCGGCATCAATGGTCATGTGCGTGGTAACGGTAACCAGCTTGCCGATACCCACATCGACAACCCGGATTGCGCTGCCAAAAAAATCTTTGGTTCCCGAGGCGTCTTTGAATGAGAGAAACGGCTGCCCCAGGAAATTGGAGGTAATGTAATTAACGGTGATGCCACCGCCTTGCAAAGTGTAATCGTTGGGTTGAATCACTGGCATTTTGCACTCCTTGGCCACAGATTCGAATGGAGGGCTGGGATAATCCTGCTGGTCGTTCACCTGCCGGTCGTTCAAAAGATGAGCGGCGATCAGGGGTCCCGGCTCACCGATGAGCATAGTGACACAAATTTTTCGATCGTTACAAAATTTAATCTGCGGCAGGATTGCGCTCTGGCAGCCTTGAGTGGCTCCTTAAGGAGCGCTCACGAATATTTCGCGATCTGCATTATTTTGAGCAGGCCGTGAAGAGGTTCTTACTTGCGGCTCTGGGCCGCCTCATAATACTTGCCGATAATGATACCGATTTCTACGGCGGCTTCCGCATCGAGATCCACAAATTCAAAGCCGGTCCAGCGGGGATCGGAGTAGCGCACACGCGCGCCTATGCTGATCAGCAGCTCTTCTTCCTGTTCATGGATCAAAAAATGATGCAGCTTGCTGTCGCGCGGGAAAACGCGTTCGGGCTCGATCATAAAACCGCCGCGCCCCAGTTGCCGCAGCACGCCGGCTGTTTTGCCTTTGGAATCGAGCACCAGGATTTGTTTGGCCGCGGGAATATCGATCCGTTCAAACTTACGGCGTTCTTCCGGCCCGTAGTCGCGAACGTGATGTCTCATTTTGGAAGTCATCAACCAGAACCGATTTTAGCGCAGAAAGGCGTTCAGTTAAAATCTGCTTTTGCATGAAGATCACTCATCCGCAAACGCTGCTTATCGATGCCGACGACACCTTATGGGAAAATAACGTCTATTTCGAAAACGCCATCGCCGATTTCCTCTCTTTCCTCAACCACCGGGAGATGACGCACGAGCAGGTGCGAGAAGTGCTCAATGGGGTGGAACGCCAGACCATCTTGCAGCACGGCTACGGTCTCCACAGCTTTGCCCACTCGCTGGTCACCACATTTGAACGCCTTTCCCTGGAACCGGTCACACCGGAGCTGCACCAGAGGATATGGAAGTTTGCCCGCCGCATCTCGGAGTATCCGATGGAAATTATTGAGGGAGTTGCCGAGACCCTGGACTATCTCCAGCAGCGAGAGCACCACCTGATTCTGGTGACGAAAGGCAATATCACCGAACAGACGGGAAAAATTGAACGCTCCGGACTCAAAGACTATTTTGCCGCGGTGGAGATAGTGGTAGAAAAAAACCCGCTGGCGTACAGAGATGTGGTGAGCAAATACGCACTGGGCGAGGAGCGCACGTGGATGATCGGCAACAGCCCAAAGTCCGACATCAATTCGGCCCTGGCAGCCGGCATCAACGCTGTTTTCGTTCCGCATAATATGACCTGGATACTGGAGCATGAGACGCTGGAGCCCGTCCCGGACGGCCTGTGCCTGCTGCAGGTAGAAAAGTTTGCCGATCTGCAAAAGTACTTTTAGCCTCGTTTTCATTCACGACTCTTCATCACTATTAATTAGCGCGGCACTCTGCCTTCCGCGATATGTAAACAAGCTGCTACTCTGGAAAAGCTCTGGAGTTCCTGCCCCTCGACTTTGGCAGACACTCTTACAAACAACTACGACACGGGCTGGCAGATCCTGGCCGATCTTGGACCGGTGCTGACCGGCGAGCGCGATCTTCGCCAGACAGCGGCCTCGGCCCTGCAGCTGGTCATGATGGCGGTGAACGCCTGCGCGGGCGCGCTGTTCCGCTTTGAAGAAAAGCCGGCCATGCTGGCGTCCGTGGCGGTGTCCGGCTTCGCCACCTTTCCTCAGACTGCGGTGTTCCCGCTGCTGCCCCGGCACATTCATGCGCTGATGCACGCATCAGGCGCCCAGAAACTGGGTCGCGAGCGCTGCGACACCTTTTTGAGCGCCACGGGCAACATCTCCAGCGCGTGGTTCCGCTGCATTGCGCCGCTACGGGTGCGGGGCAAACTGATCGGCGCTTTGCTGCTGGGCGAGCGCCCGGGCAATGCCGAATACTCCGCCGAACTTCTGGCGCAAATCAGCCAGCTCGCACCGTACATCGCCCTGGCTATCTGCAATCACCAGCTCCTGGCGTCACTCGAAGAGCGCACGGCGGAGAATCTGCGCCTGATCGCATCGGTTCATTCCTTCTGGGACGAAGCGCTGGCCGCCTTTGCCGCAACTATCGACGTGAAGCACGTGAATATGGACGGGCACTCCCTGCGCGTGGGGCGCTACGCCGCTGGCATTGCGGACGCAATGGGCATGAACGTTGCCGAAGTCACTGAGATGCAGGCCGCCGGCTACCTGCACGATATCGGCAAAGTAAGCGTAGACAAACACATTTTCACCAAGGAAGGCGCGCTGGGGCCGGAGGAATTCAGGGAGATGGCCAACCACACCCTCACGGGACACCGCATTGTTTCCAGCGTGCATTTTCCCTGGCCCAGGGTGCCGGAGGTGGTCCGCTCGCATCACGAGCGCGCGGACGGCTCGGGATATCCCGACCATTTGTGCGGCGACGAGCTTTCGCTTCCGGTCAGGATTGTGGGCGTTGCAGACACCTTTGACGCCATGCTCAGCGAGCGCCCGTATCGCAAAAAAAGAAACCTGGGCGAGGCGGCGGCCGAGCTAAGCTGGCTGGCTCCAGCCAAACTCGATCCTGATGCTGTTCATGCCCTGCTGATCCAGCTGCGGCGCGATGCCTCAAGGATGATTTCCCCGGAACGCCCCTGGACATCGGCGGAAGAACGCCCCAGAAAGCCGTTCCTTGACGCTCGAATCCCCTGCAACATTTCACCCACGGACATCGATCAGCTCGTCTCCGAACTCAACCGGCGGGTGCATCACGGGCGCGCCTGGTCGGCTTAGAGAGATTAGTGGCTCATCTCCATGCCATCGTGGTGAGGGTGCTCGCCACTGGACATGTCTTTGATCTGCATCTGCCGCTCTACCGACCAAATTTCATCCGGCGTCTTTTCCCATGGATATACATGGACCATCCAGCCAAAGATATGCGGCACAAAGGTCCCACCGGCAGCCTCGCACGCCTCCTGGGTTGAGATAGAGCCGGCCAGTCCAAACTTTGGATTTGAGGAGAGCATTTCCCTTTCCTGCCCTTTGGGCGGCCTGCACAGGTTGACGTGCTGGTGCCACTGCGCCACGCTGAGCGGGACCCGCTGATTGAGCTGCTCTTCCGTGAACCGGAGGGGCGCCGTGTACATGGCCCCAATCAGCTTGTAATCGCTTCCATGCTTCTCATAAAGAAGAGACGTAGGCTTCGTGGCGTCGAAGTGAAAGGCCTCGCCCATAGCATTGGTCCAGTTGGTGAAGTGATACATGGACTGAGGAACATTGGGCAGAAAGATTTTGTATCCATCTGCCAGAGCGAGCTTGTAGTCCTTATAGCGCTCGAGCGCCGGACGCACCTGGTCCACAATCGCGCGCGCTTTTTCCTGATCACCCGGCTGCCCCTCGCGCAATGTGGTCATGAGCATGTGTGAACCCATCTCATGGTGATGCCGGTGCGACATCGATTCGGTGGCAGCGCCCATATCATGTTGCGTGGCAGACGGCTGTTCCTGGCCAAATGCAGCGACCGCCAAAGCCATCATCCCCAACAAAAATATCTTGTTCCTCATCTCTCTCCCCCCGCTCTGCTTCTGTAACCATCAAACCCAGACTTCACGCAAAAGTTGGTCGCCTGACAACCATTTTTTAAATGGCCGTCGTCTGGCTATCACGTTTATATTGTGCATCGTGGCTTTCCACATTGACTGGCTGCGCGAGTTTTGCCTTGGACTTCCCCACGCTACCGAGGATGTGCAGTGGGGAAATGTTTTGTTGTTCCGTATTGCCGGCAAGATCTTTTGCACGACTCCACTGGAGCCCTCATCGCCGGTGAAAGTCTGCTTTAAATGCACTCCGGAAAAGTTTGCTGAACTGGTGGAGATCGCAGGAATCATTCCCGCGCCCTATATGGCAAGAAACCACTGGGTAGCCATGGTGGAGATCCATGCGCTGCGACAAGCGGAGATCAAAGAGCTGGTCCGCAATTCATATCAGCTTGTATTCGGACGTTTACCCAAACGTCTGCAGGGCGAACTGAGCCAACCTCCCGACAAACACCTGGTAGTAAAACCCAGGCTACAGCAAAAAGCAAAATCATCCAGACGATGAAATGATCTTTTCCGCTGCCTGTCTTCCTGACTTAATGCAGTCAGGAACTCCAATGCCGTAGAGCGAGTTTCCCGTGATTTGCAGTCCTGGCATCTCGCCCAGCAGGCTCTCTATTCTTGCCACGCGCTCCAGATGGCCGACTTCGTACTGAGGCATGGCAATCGACGAGCGGAAAGTCTGCATAAACCGTGGCTGCAGCTTCAGGCCCAGAATACTGTTGAGCTCTTTTTGGGCAAGGTCCTGAAGATCGTCATCGCTGTGCGCGACTAAGTCCGGCATACGGGCGCTGCTGAAGAAGCAGCGCAGTAAAATTCCGTTGTCCGGAGTTCGGTGGGGAAATTTTCTATGCACAAAGGTGCAGGCGAGCAGTTTGCGGCCCTCCGCGCCTGGAACCAGAAATCCGAACCCCAGCGGAAGTTCGACTGCTTCACAGGCCAGCAGCACTGCCGACGACGAGGTGTATTGTATGTGCGCCAGCATCTCCGCCACCTCCACCTGGAGAGGCTTGAGCAAAGAGGAAGAAACCGGCGCCGGGACGGCCAGCAGCACGTGGTCGAATTTCTCGCCGGATTCGGTCTTCCAGCCGCCATCGCGCTGCAGCGCCGTGACCGGCTGCCGCAGACGCAGAGAAGAAGCAGGCAGAGCAGCGATCAGCGCGTCGGTTATCTGCTGCATGCCGTTGCGCAGCGAGGTAAATAATGGCTGCGGCGTGGAGCCGGACTGGGCGCGGGCTTTGCGCGCCTGCAGGCTCGCGCGCACCAGGCTGCCGTGCTCGCGCTCCATCTCCACAAAGCGAGGCAGCACGGCCCTCATGCTCAGGCGCTCGGCATCGCCGCCATAGACCCCCGCCAGCAGCGGTTCCGCCACGCGGTCCACCATCTCCTGGCCAAAGTGGCGGCGCACAAAACTGCCGACGGATTCATCGCCATTCTGGCATGTCCCAGAACCAAAGCGTTCGGCCGCCATCCGCAGCTTGGCGCCGAGGGAGAACAGCCTGGTCGTGGCCATGGGCCACACACGCGTGGGCACCATGAATTCGAGGCCATCGGGAAGAGGAACTAGCCTGCCCTTGACCAGAATATAGGTTTTGCGCTCGGAATCTTTGGAACTGATGAACTGGTCGCCAAGCCCCAAATCGCGGCACAGGCTGCTGGCGTCGGGCTTGGCGCTCAGAAAGGAATCGGGGCCTGCTTCAAGCACATAGCCATCGCGCTGGCCAGTCTGAATCACGCCGCCGAGACGTTCGGATTTTTCAAAGAGTGTCCATTCGAGCGGGGCGCCGTTTCGTCTGGCTTGTTCAAGATAATAAGCCGCGCTCAGGCCGGTGATTCCGCCGCCCGCAATGGCGACCCGCTTCATAATGTGCTGGATCCGGAAACCACGCCCAGTTGCGATGATGCCAGGGCCGTCAGCGCGGCAATGAATGCCGGTGAATTGTTGAGCGATTCCGTACGCCAGAACTGCAGGCCCTGTTCAGCCGCAAACTCTTTGAAGACCACATCCACGTCATAGAGCACTTCGACGTGATCGCACAAAAAGCCAATGGGATCAATGATCACTCCCTTGTGGCCTTTGGCCTTCAGATCCAGAATTACCTGCTCCACGGTCGGTCCCAGCCATGGCCCGCCGGACATACCCTGGCTCTGGAAAGCAAAGTGGCGCAGTTCGGGCAGCAGCCCGCGAATTTTTTCGCCGACCAGCCGCGCCGTTTCTTTGGTCTGGTGTTCATAAGGATCGCCGGCCTGAATAGTGCGTGTGGGAACGCTGTGCGCGGTGAAAATTACCGGCACGGGTTCGCCCAGAGTCTCCGAAGCCTGCTGCCATACGGGCGCCAGCCTTTCGGCGAATGCCTGGATCAGCAATGGATGGTCATGCCACTCTTCCACGAACTGCACGGTCATCTCCGGGTTCAGCACCTCGGAAAGCGCGCGCCGGTAAAGGCCCACACTGGTGGAAGAATTCTGCGGAGCCAGGCAGATGGCCAGCACCTGGTCGGCTCCGGACTTTGCAATCTTCTGCACTGCTTCCGTGATAAAGGGCTTCCAGTTGCGCATGCCGACATACACCGGCAGGCCAAGTTCACGCTGCAGGTTTTCACCCTGTTCGAGTGTAATCTCCGTCAAAGGCGATTTGCCGATCAGTGCATAGCGGTGCCGTACCTCTTCGATGACGGTGTCGGGCACGGCGCGGCCGCCGGTGATGTATTTCATGAATTCCGGAACATCAGCCGGAGAATCAGGGCTGCCATGCGCCAGGAGCAGAACTGCTGTTTTTTGCGGGATCATCGGAAGGCTCCACTCGATAAATGCTTTGCACTCAATTCTCTTACAAAATCCACCAGCATACGCACATTTTCTACAGGTGTCTCCGGCAAAATGCCGTGGCCCAGATTAAAGATGTGCCCTGGCCGCCCTGCAGCCTGGCGCAGAATAGCCTCCGCCCGCACCTGCAATTCTTTCTGGTTGGCAAACAGCAGCACGGGATCAAGATTGCCCTGCACCGCGCCTTTAAAATTCAGACTGCCCCAGGCCTGGTCGAGCGGCACTCTCCAGTCCACGCCCATCACCTGCGCTCCGGTTTCTTTCATCACTGGAAGCAGCGTGGCAGTGTCGGTGCCGAAGTAGATGATCGGGACCCCGGTGGCTTTCAGTCGCTGGACCAAATCGGTGGTGTAGGGCAGAACCGATTCCCTGTAGTCTTCCACGCTCAGGCAGCCGACCCAGCTATCAAACACTTGCAGCGCGTCGGCGCCGGCTTCCACCTGTTCGGCAGCGTATGCGGCCAGCACCTCAACCAGCTTGCGCATGAGCAGCGCCCATGCCGCCGGTTCGTTGTACATCATTTTCTTGGTGTGGATGTAGTTCCGGGAGCCGCTGCCTTCAATCATGTAACTGGCCAGCGTAAAAGGCGCGCCGCAAAAACCGATCACCGGCATCGTATTGCCGAAATGCTTTACCACCCGCCGCACGGATTCCGACACATAGCCCAGCTCAGCGCTGCGCGTCGTCACCAGCGCAGCTACGGCTTCTTTGGAGCGCACCGGACTTTCAATGACCGGCCCTTCACCTGTGGTGAAGCGAAAGGGCAAGCCCATCACCTCCAGAGGCAGCAAAAGATCAGCGAAGATGATGGCTGCATCCACCCCGAGCTTTTCCGCGGCAGTAATGGTGACCTCCGCCGCCAGCTCAGGTGTTTTGCAGATTTCAAGGATGGAATGGTGCTTGCGGACGGCGCGATACTCCGCCATGTAGCGGCCAGCCTGGCGCATGAGCCATACCGGCGTGGCATCTACATTTTCGCAAAGGCAGGCCCGGACGAATCTGGAATCAGGTGCGGACATAAGATACGAATCTAACACTCCAGAGGCGTTTTGTGTATTAGAGATTCTTAAGCGTGGAATTTCCTTGTTGCAAAAAGGCCGAAATTACATTTGCACGCTTTTTATTCTGTGGCAAACTTTTGGAGACATAATATTCAAGAGACATAACAAACGTGCAGAGGCTATCGTCTCAAAGTAGCGGAATGCTTCCGGTTCACTTGCAGATTCAAAACATCGCAATCTCGAGAGAGCATACTGCGCAGCATAACCTGGCGCGAGGGCAAGAAGGATTATGACGACACAACCGGATCCCACTGCAATCCAACCTGTCCGGATTCTGGCTTTGGAAGATAGCCCCGCTGATGTTGCTCTCTGCGCGCATATGCTGAAAAGCTCAGGAATAGTTTGTTCCATGGACGTTGTGTCCGATTCCGTTCACTTCCAAAAAAAACTTGAGGAGAATGCGTACGATACGGTTTTTGGCGATTACCATCTGCCGCGCTGGAATGGTCTGGAAGCCGTGCGCTGGCTGCGCAAGGCGGGCTACACCGTGCCCTTCATCCTCATTACCGGCACGCTGGGAGACGAGCTGGCGGTGGAGTGCATTAAGGAAGGCGCCACCGATTACGTAATCAAGGACAAGCTGGAGCGGCTGCCGGCGGTCCTGCGGCGCGCGCTGCGCGAGCAGGCCCTGCAGGCTGAACGCGACCGCGCCGAGCAGCAGCTCCGCCAGTCGGAAAGAAATTATCGCTCCATCATTGAAGGCGCCCCTTATGGAATTTACCGGGCCAGCCGCGAGGGCGACATTCTTATGGCCAACCCGGCCCTGGTTGCCATGCTCGGTTATCAGCATGAGGAAGAGCTGCTGCGGCTGAATACCGCCCGTGATATTTTTTGCAACTCCGAAGAGCGAACGCGGTCACTGGCGCGAATCCAGTCCAACTACGGGAAACTTGAAGTTGCCTGGAGAAAAAAAGACGGCAGGGAAATCACTGTCCGTTTGGCGGGAAGAAGGCTGCCAGGGCCGGTGGGCGAAAACGCGGTGTTTGAAGTATTTGTCGAAAATATCACCGAGCAGCTGACTCTGGAGCGCCAGTTTCTTCAGGCGCAAAAAATGGAGGCCGTGGGCCGCCTGGCCAGCGGCGTGGCCCACGACTTCAACAACCTGCTTATGGTCATTCGTGGATGCTCCGAGCTGCTGGAATATCACATCACCGTACCCGACAAGATCAGCGGCTATGTGCGCCAGATTCAGGATGCTACATCCGTGGCCACCTCGGTGGTGCAACAGCTCATGGCTTTCAGCCGCAAGCAGCCCCCGGAGCGCCGCGTGGTGGACGTGAATGCAATTGTCCGGGACCTGCTGCGTATGCTTCCGCGTCTTTTGGGTGAGGATATACAGGTTGTGATCCGCGCGGAAGAAGGGGCGCACCACATCAATGCGGACCGAGGACACCTCGAACAGGTGATCATGAATCTGGCCGTCAATGCTCGTGACGCCATGCCGCGGGGTGGCGCCCTTACCATTGAAACCGCGATGGTCATTCCTGAACAGAACTCGGCTGGGGCAGAAACTCTGGCTGCCGGAAGTTACGTGAGGTTGTCGGTGGCTGACAATGGAACCGGGATGGATGGCGATACCCTCTCACATATCTTTGAACCTTTCTTTACCACCAAAGAGCGTGGCAAGGGCACCGGCTTGGGTCTCTCTACCGTCTACGGCATTGTCAAGCAGAACGGCGGAGTCATCTCCGTGGACAGCACACCGGGAAAGGGCACCACTTTTGTTATTCATTTTCCCGCCGTGGATCTGCCGAAAACCACGGAGAAGCCCGTGCGTGCAATGGTCCCATCTCCTGGCGGAACAGAGACCATTTTACTGGTGGAAGATGAGCACGCCCTGCGCGAAATCACGCGAGAATACCTTGAGTCGCGGGGGTACAACGTGCTTTCAGCAGAAACCGGCGCCCATGCGCTCGAGCTTTGCCGTGCCTATGACCAGCCCATCCACGTGCTGCTGACCGATGTGGTCATGCCTGGCATGAGTGGCCTGGATCTGGCCCGCGAAGCCAGGCAGTGCCGCCCTGGCCTGAGCACCATCTACGTTTCCGGATACACGGAACGCAGCCCTGACCTGAACGCTGCCATAGAAACAGGCATGTTTCTGCAAAAGCCCTACAGCCTGACTGATCTGAGTCACAAGATACGCATTGCCTGCGGGAACAAGCAGTGACCGAATGAGCCGCCGCTCTTCGTTCGCTCACCTATTGGATGTAACGGACCGTTCGGGAGTGGATTCTCATGCGCTCCCGAAATCCCAGACGCTGGTAGATGGCGATAGCGCGCTGGTTGTCCGTACGGACGGTCAGGTACGGTTGCGCCGCCAGAATTTTTTCCGCCAGAGCTGACACGACGGCGGTTGCATAACCGCGCCCATTCAAGTCAGTATGCGTGGCCACCGTTGTGATCTCGCGATAACCAGTCTGATGCAGCCGTAGCCCACCCATAGCTGCCAGCCTGCCTTCCTGCCGCACGCCCAGAAACAGGCCGCATCGCTGAATTTGAGGACAGAGCGTCCGCCCCGGCCGGGTTGCGCTGTAAATCGCGGACATCTCCGGCACATCGGCATTGGTTAGTTCGAGGATTGCACAACCAGGAAGCTGCACATGGGTGAGTCCGTCTTCCATCACCAGCTGAAACAGCTCAACGTGGCGCACACTGCTCCAGCCTGCGGGTAATCCAACCTGAGTCTGCGAGTAGAGCGTAACCGGACCGCCCTGCGTAAGCTTCGCCAGAGAAGCCCAGGCTTCTGCTGAATTCTCTCGCAGCGCACCCAGCAGGGTGACTTCAGGCGGAAATCGCCTCGCTTCGCCATTTGCCTGAGAAAGATCCATCTGCAGAGTAGTGAGCGCGGTCCAGACGGGATTATCGAGCGGATGCATGACAGCAGTGTAAGACACCGTGAATCATGGCCGGGCAAGCACTCAAATGCAGATTGCCCGGCCGCGCCTTGCGGATGATTACTGTTTTTGGCTGCTTTCGAGCGGCTTGCGCGCAAAATGAAACAGCGAGAAGCCCAGTAACCCGAACATAAATACCGAAAGTATGTCGCTGTGGGCCAGCAAGGGAAACTTGTGTCCCCAGGTAATAGCGCCTTCCGGAATCCAGTGCTTGCCTTCCGCCACCTTGATGGCCATACCCGCCAGCCCCACAATGCCGCCAGCGGCGATCAATCCGCTCGAGTAGAGCGAGCCTGGGCTTACCTCGCTCTCTTGCACGTTTTCTCCCGCGCGTTTCGCCCGGTATTCCACCAGCCAGCGCACAACGCCTCCGCAGAAAATTGCCAGCGTGGTCCCAATGGAGAGATAAAAGCCTACGGCGAACGACAGGGAGCGAATCCCCAGCAGTTCTACCGCGACCACCATAAATACACCAAGAAGGATCAATCCCCAGGGAAGCCGGTGCTGCAGAATGCCATTGATCACGGTGGCCATGAGCTGGGCCTGAGGAGCGGCGGCGCGCTCGCTGCCGATGCCCTGAATCCACTGAATGTCAAACCGTCCGCTTTTCGGATTATAAAAATAGTAACCATTGGGGACGGTCGGCGAATTGATGGCCGTGTACAAGGTCATATCCTGGACCGACTGCTCTTGTTTGGTCTCTGTCGTGTTGGTTCCCTGCCCAGCAGGCGTGACAACCGGAACACTGGTGCGGCTGAAATTTCCTGCATACGGCGCCACGCCGAGGGGAAGCGCATGAATGTCAATGGGCATATTCACCGTGCGGAACTCTTCAAGGCCGGTGTTCATCAGCCCCAGGGTCATACCAATAGCGACGACGGAGACCGTAACTCCAACCATCAGCGCCAGCTGCTGTTTTGCCGGAGTAGCGCCCACCAAATATCCGGTTTTAAGGTCCTGCGAGGTATTGCCGGCATTCGCCGAGGCAATACAAACAACGCCGCCAATGGTAATCGCCAGGGCCGAAAATGCCGTGGCCGTCCATCCCATCACCAAAAACATGGCGCAGGTAGCCATCAGGGTGGCAATGGCCATGCCGGAGATGGGATTGGAGGAGCTGCCGATCAGTCCGGTGATTCGCGACGATACGGTAACAAACAAAAAGCCAAAAACCACAACCAGCGCCGCCGCGAAGACGTTGTTAAGGCCGTGCGTCTCTGCGTGTTTGATGGGCAGGAAGGTGAGCATGGCCCACATGATCAGCATCAGGACGCCCGCACCCGCGAGTGCCCATTTGAGACTGATGTCTTTGTCCGTACGGCGCAACCCGGCAGCGCCCGCTGCACCAGCGGCCAGATCCTTTGCGCCCGCGCGCAGGGCTTTCACGATGGTGGGAATGGTGCGGATCAGCGTGATCAGACCGGCAGCCGCCACCGCGCCTGCTCCAATCGGCCGGATGTAGGCCTTATAGATGTCAATGGGCGCCATGTTGGCGATCAGCGTGGTCCCAGGAAAAATGACCGTATTGGCATGGCTGCCAAAAAACTTAATGGCCGGCATCACCACCAGCCAGGCAAAGGACCCACCGGCAATCAGCACGCCCGCGATGCGCGGTCCAATGATGTAGCCCACACCCAGATACTCCGATGTGGTATTGGCCAGTATCGATGAACCCGGGAACCATGCTGGGCTGGCCGTGGGCGTACTGGGCCAGAGAGAAAACATATTTTCGTTCTGGAAAAGCGTGTACACGGCCCCGAGCCCCAGGCCAGCGAACACGCGACTGGCAAAGGAGCCGCCCCTGTCGCCGGCTATCAGCACATCGGCACAGGCCGTGCCTTCGGGATAGAGCAGGTTGCCATGCTCTTTCACGATCAGCTGCCGCCGCAGCGGAATCATAAAGAGCACGCCGAGCCATCCGCCGATGAACGCCAGCAGGAAAATGCGTGAATACTCCAGAGGAAAGCCCAGAAAAATCAGTGCCGGAAGGGTGAAGATGACTCCGCCTGCGACCGACTCGCCGGCCGAGCCTGCCGTCTGCACAATGTTGTTTTCGAGAATGCTGGATTTTCCCAGAGCACGCAGCACGCTGATGGAAAGCACGGCTATCGGGATGGAAGCGGAAACGGTGAGGCCCGCGCGCAACCCTACATAAACCGTGACCGCCCCGAACAGAATTCCAAAAAGTCCGCCAAAGAAGATGGCGCGAAATGTGAATTCGGGCCGGAGTTCCTCCGGCTTGACGTATGACTGAAACTTCGGTTCTTCTGCTCTGGCTTCCGATAATTCGGGCACAAATTCCTCCGCTTTTCAATGGGTTACAGAATCGCCGCACATTAGCACAACCGACGGCCCAGACACAAGAAATCACCGCGCTTGCAGGGCATTTCCTGCTTTCTTTCACACTGCGTGGATTTCGTATGCCTCTGGTTCCAATCTATCACTGGCGGATTATTCGGCCATCCCCGCAGCCAGCACTGTTTTTTTAATCCTTTTGTAACCGTGGCCTGATTGCACCGCAATTGCAGCACGGCTATACTGAGAATACTTCCTTGTACGCTTTACAGGAGGGCCGTCTTCAGCAGTCGTCTTCCAAGTCGGACCTTTCGGGCGATTCAATTCGCCGGTGAAAGCCTGTTCTCTGTTTTGTTCCCCTCTGCCTGCCGCATTTGCCGTTCATCGCTCACCAATATATCCGCTCTGCCGGTTTGCGGCGATTGTCTGGCGCAAATGTCCCCGCTGGAGGGAATTCTCTGTTCTGTATGCGGCGAAAGCATCCCCGGCCGGCATTTCCATGGCGAAACCGGGCCGCGCTGCGGGCTTTGCGAGCGTACCGCTCCCCCATTTCACCAGGCTGTGGCCTTCGGCGCATACGCTGGCGCGCTGCGCGACCTAGTGCATATTTTCAAATATCAGCAGGTACACTCGGCCGGGCCGCTTCTGGGCCGGTTTGTGGCGGGCGCCTTGTCCCGCGTCCGCGTGCCGGAAAACCTTTTGCTGATGCCCGTTCCGCTGTCCCGGGAAAAGCAGAGCAGCCGCGGATTTAACCAGGCGGAGGAGATTGCACGCAATTTTTTGCGCTTTCCGGCAGCCAGCGGCATCCAACTAGACACTGCCGCTCTGATCAGGACACGTGAAACTGCATCGCAGACGGGACTGACCCGTCCACAGCGGCAGTCTAATCTGCGCGGGGCGTTTGCCGTGAAGTATCCGGAACGCGTTCGCGGGCGAAGCGTGCTGATTGTGGACGACGTGATGACCACGGGCGCCACCGCCAGCGAATGTGCGCAGGTGCTGTTGCGCGCCGGAGCAAGCCAGGTTTTTGTGGTTACGGTTGCACGAGCCATAAAGAATGGAAATGGAGAGGGCCTGCTGGCCAAAACGGCGGGCGCTCACCGGGAGGGACCACTGGGCCATGCATGACAAGGGACAACGAGGCAGAGGCAAGCTGCGCCATCACGGGGAACCGGGGCACGAAGCGCCACCGGTACAAAAACGCAAGAGTCTTATCATGCAGACTCCGGTCCTGGTACTGAATGCCTCCTATGAACCCATCAACATCTGCGCCGCCCGGCGGGCGATTGTGCTGGTGCTGAAGGGGCTGGCCATGCCGGAAGAGGAGAACGGACACGACCTTCATGCGGCCCGTATTACCATGCGCGTGCCTTCCGTGATCCGGCTGCTGGAATACCGCCGCATTCCTCACCAGACGCGCGCTCTCTCGCGCAAGAACATTCTTCTGCGCGACCGCAACATCTGCCAGTACTGCGGCGTGGTGCTGCCTTCGGGCGAACTCACGCTGGACCACGTTATCCCGCGCTCGCGCGGAGGTTCGTCCACGTGGGAAAACCTGGTAGCGTGCTGCCACTCCTGCAATCGCCGCAAGGGCAACCACATGCTTGGGGAAACCGACATGAAGCTGATGAAGGAACCCCGGCCGTTCACGCTGCACACCAGCCGCCACATCATGCGCATGATTGGCCGCTCGGACGTCAAGTGGAGAAAATATTTGTTCTACTAAAGATAACGGCAGATCCGTGACTGGATCTGCCGTTATCCTGCACGAGCAAATAGTGCTCGGCCTGCGTTATTTGTCGTAGTGCAGCAGTGAAAAGACCTCTGACCCTTCAAACTTTTGCCGGCCTTTGAGAAAGTCCAGCTCCACCACAAAGCCAAGGCCCACGATCTCCGCGCCCAGTGATTTGGCCAACTGCACGCAGGCATTCGCGGTACCGCCGGTAGCGAGCAGGTCGTCCACGATTATCACGCGCTCGCCCGGTTTAATGGCATCTTTGTGGATCTCCAAAGTATCCGTGCCGTACTCGAGTTCGTAGCTCCATTTGATCGTTTGCGCCGGGAGCTTACCGGGCTTGCGGATGGGCACAAAGCCAGCGTTCAATCGATAGGCCAGGGCCGGGCCAAAAATGAAGCCACGCGCTTCAATCGCCAGCACGGTATCCACTTTGGCGTCGAGATAGTGCTCGGAAAGTGCGTCAATCAGCGTGGCAAACCCGACTTTGTCTCTGAGCAGGGTCGTAATGTCGTAAAAAAGAATTCCCGGTTTGGGGAAGTCAGGTACTTCGCGGACCAGTTTCTTCAGGTGTTCACAATCACTGCCGCTCAAGATCTCTTCTTGCATGGCTACCATGCTCCTTCAATGCGAAATGTAGTTAGTCCACTTACGGGCTCTGCCGGGCTTTCCTGCACATCGTCCACGCGTGCAGCCCGCGGGCCGCTTATAAGCTTCTTTCGTAGTGCTTCCAGCTGCGGCTCCATGCCCATGGCCAGGACTTCCACCGCGCCGTCGAGGTTATTGCGCACCCAGCCAGCCAGACCAAGCTGGCGGGCTTCATAATCGACAAACCAGCGAAAACCCACGCCCTGGACCCGTCCGCGAACAATGTAACGCCTGGCAATCATTCAACCTGACCCTTGACCATGGTTAAGCGCGGGAAAGATACGCGCCTTCGGCGGTATCAACGCGAATTTTTTCGCCTTCATTGATGAAAGGCGGCACCTGGACAACCAGCCCGGTTTCGGTCTTTGCCGGCTTGGTTACGCTGGAAGCGGTCGCCGACTTCAACCCAGGTTCGGTTTCGACTACCGTCAGCTCGACCGTCTGCGGCAGCTCTATGCCCACTGGCTTGCCGTCGTAGAACTCCACCTTGATCTGCAGATTCGGCGTCAGGTAGTCCACGGAATCGCCGAGCACGTCCCTGTTCAAATGGAGCTGCTCGTAATTTTCCATGTTCATGAAGTAATAACTGTCGCCATCCTGATAGAGGAACTCCATGGAGATTTCGTCCACCGTGATCTTTTCAATGGGATCACTGGAGCGGAAACGATGCTCGAACATCGCCCCGGTGCGGATATTGCGCAGCTTGGCCTGAATGAATGCCCGCAGATTGCCAGGCGTGCGGTGCTCGACGGTAAAGACCAGGTGCAGGTCATTATTGTGCTTAATGATCATGCCTGGACGCATCTGTGTTGCTGGAATTGCCATGAGTTCGGACTCTTTTCTCCTGAAATTGCGGTTACCTGGCAAGGACTGCCCTGTTCCTGGCGGGAAACAGCGAACATATCGCCGGGTCCCGTGGGACCAGACAAGGTCCGCAGTCAAACTTAAAATTCTACCTCATCATCATGAACTCTTCGTCAAAAAAAGGAGTTGGCCAAAATCATCTGCCTTAAAGACAACATTCCGCAGTGGTGGCTTTTCTAACTATAACTGGGGCCAAGGAGAGGATTTCCATGAATGAATACGCAAAATACGGCGACTACACGGAACAATCACTTACAGAAACATCAGGGCGCAACACACGTACCGCGATCACCTGGCTGCTGGCCGGAATCGGGATTGGCGCTGCATTGGCGGCACTCTTCACACCCAGGAGCGGCCGCGAGCTTCGCGGAGATATCGCCGAGGGCTTCCGCAATACAGTCAGTGGCGTGAACCAGCGCACGAGAGAGCTGCGTGACCGGGGTACCAACCTGCTGCGCTTTGGACGGCGCGGCGCCAGAGAAAAGGCCGTGTAATCACGGACGACAACGACAAACGCAGCTTCGGGCTCAGCCCTTAGTGTAACGAGTTTTTTTCTTTTCGCTGTGGCGCTCCAGTGCGAGCTGGATCAACCGGTCGATCAGGTCCGGATAGGCCAGCCCTGACGCCGCCCACATTTTGGGATACATGCTGATGGAGGTGAATCCGGGCATGGTGTTCACCTCATTGGCATAAACTTTTTCCGTTTTGGGGTCCATCAGGAAGTCTACACGCGCCAGCCCTGCGCAATCCACGGCCTTAAAAGCCCGTACCGCCATTTCCTGTACCGTTTTCATCTGCTTCTTCGTGATCTTCGCCGGGATCAGGAGCTGCGAGCCTTCGTCCACATATTTCGCGTTGTAGTCGTAGAATTCCCCTGCCGGCACCACTTCGCCCACCACAGACGCTGTGGGATCGTCATTCCCCAGCACCGCGCACTCCAGTTCGCGGGCTTTGTGCTTCTTTCGTCCCACGCCCTCTTCAATCACGATCCTGCGATCATAAGCAGCCGCCATCTCGATAGCAGGCGCCAGCTCTTTGCTGGTGCGGGCCTTGGAAATACCGACGGAAGAGCCGAGATTGGCCGGCTTCACGAAGACCGGATATTTCAGACTATTTTCGATTTTACGGATAACAGTCTTCGAATCTTTCTCCCACTCGCTGCGAAGAAGGGTGACATGTTTCACGATGGGCAATCCGGCAGCGGCGAAGAGATGCTTCATGATGTCCTTGTCCATGCCGGCGGCGGAGCCAAGAACACCGGAGCCAACGTAAGGAATGTCCGCCAGTTCGAGCAGTCCCTGAATGGTTCCATCTTCGCCAAAAGTTCCGTGCAGTACAGGAAAGATCACATCCACATGAATGGCCTGACCGGAATTGCCGTGGGCCACGCTTTCGAGCGGTATCAACGATCCCTCACGTGGCTCGGGCGGCACGATCACGGCTTCGCCTTTGGCCAGAACAGCCGTCGGCGGCCTGGACTGAGGACCATCCGCGCGCAAGGACTGTCCGAATTCGCCGCGCAGCATATGCCCGGCGTGTACGGCGGTGACCCACTGGCCCTGTTTGGTGATGCCAATGGGCACAACATCATACTTAGCTGAATTGATTGCCTTGAGTACCGAAGCGGCAGAAAGCAGTGAGACCTCATGCTCGCCGCTGCGCCCGCCAAAAAGAACGCCCACCCGAAGTTTTTTCATGTCTGATGACTACTCTACAGCCGCAAAGTTTCCGTGGTTTCTCGGCGCGTTTAGGAACTTTTGTTTGGCCGCTCCTGGCAATCCTCAGCGGCTTTGCGCACAAAGTCTTCGAGAGTTCCGTCGGACTGCTTTTGCAGCAGCTCTTCCATCGCGTCCGATTTTGCTTCGGGGTCGCTCTTGCGCATCGCTTTATAAGCTTTCAGGGTCCCTTCCACGCCGGCCAGATAGGGCGCAACCTGATCATGCGCCTTGTCCGGATGCTCAACAAGGAAAGCCGCGCTGGCAATGGCAAACAGCGCCGGAATTCTGGTCCGGTACTTGAAATCGGACTGAATGGCGTCGTCCAGCGGCGTCCAGCAAAGGTTCACGGTGACATCGGGAACGTCTTCAATCCATTTGAGCGCCCATTTGATGTCGGCATTCAGCCCCGTGTCGAGCGGGAACGACTGCAGCTTGTGCGCGATATTTACAATCCGTTTGCGCTCTTCCGGAGTGGAAGGCCCACGCCCTGGCGCAGGATTATCCTGGGCAGCGGCAACGGAACAGGCGACAGAACAGATGATCAGAGCGAACAGGCAGAGAGCTAAAGCTTTGCGCATAAAATTCAATCCCAGGCTGAGGATATCTGGAGCAAGTGTCTATCATAACGGCGCGGCGGCATCTGAGGGAAACAGGGATATGGATTTGGCTGGCAGCTACAGAATTTTTTTTCCCAGGGCCGACAGCGTCAATTCCACCGCCAGATTGGCTGTGCGGTTATGCTCGTCAATTACTGGATTGACTTCCACGATCTCAAAGCTGGTCATGCGTCCGTGATCAGCGATGATCTCCATAGCCAGATGGGCTTCTCGGTAGCTGGCGCCGCCGCGGACCGGCGTGCCTACGCCGGGAGCATCTTCGGGATCGATCCAGTCCATGTCGAGCGATACGTGGTAACCGGCCGTGCCGCGTCCGGCGACCCGCAGGGCTTCTTCCATCACGGTACGCATGCCGCGCTCGTCGATATCGCGCATGGTATAGACCTCGATGCCTGCGGCGCGGATGTTGGCTTTCTCGCTCGAGTCAATATCGCGTACGCCCACCAGCACACAGTTATCGGGCTGCACTTTGGGAGAGAAATTGAAGATGTTGGCCAGTTCCGCCGGGCCCAGGCCAAGAATTGCCGCGAGGGGCATGCCATGCACGTTGCCGCTGGGCGAAGTCTCTGGAGTGTTGATATCAGCATGTGCGTCAATCCATATCAACCCCATTCTCTGCTGCTGCCTGCGGTAATACTCCGCCACGCCGGAAACCGTTCCCGCAGCCACGGAGTGGTCGCCGCCCAAAACCATGGGAAATTTCCCCGCCTCAAGAGTCTTCAACACCGCATCCGCGTGCCTGGTGCAGGTGGCGGTGATTTCTTTTAAATACTTGGCGCGGGGATCGCCTTCCTTCTTCTGCTCGGGCATGGCAACGGCGCAGTTGCCGCCATCCTCCACCACATGGCCCAGAGCTTCCAGCCTGGCCGCAAGACCGGCCACGCGCACCGCGGAAGGCCCCATGTCCACACCGCGGCGCGATTGCCCCAAATCCAGAGGCACGCCCAGAATCCTGATCTTCCTGGGGACAATATTGTCGATGCCCACCGGCCTGCTGGCAGGTTCAGTTTTTTGACCGGAGCTAATGGGTTCCGTGGCCATATTTGTTTTCGAGAATTCAGTTACGGGTAAATCCGCGTCAACGTGCGCGCGAACGGAATGGTCTCGCGAACGTGCTCCAGCCCGCAGACCCATGCCACCGCCCGCTCAATGCCCATGCCAAAACCGCTGTGCGGCACTCCGCCATACTTGCGCAGGTCCAGATACCACTTAAAGGCCGATTCCGGCAGATCATGCTCGCGGATTCGCTGTACCAGATGATTGTAGTCGCCAATGCGTTGCGAGCCGCCGATGATTTCGCCATAGCCTTCCGGGGCCAGCACGTCCACACAAAGCGCCAGATCAGGCCGCTGCGGGTCCGGCTCCATATAAAACGCCTTCACTTTGGCCGGATAGCGGTGGACCATCACCGGCTTATCGAACTGCGAAGAGATATAAGTCTCGTCGGGCGAGCCAAAATCTCCGCCGTACTCGAATTTGGCCTCCACCAGGCCCTTCGCGTGGCCTTCGTGCAGCATCTCCACGGCCTGATCGTAGGTGATTCGCGGAAACGGCGCTTTGATGCTTTCCAGTTTGGAGATATCGCGGCCGATGATCTCCAGATCGGCGCGGCGATTGGCCACCGCGCTCTGCACCAGATGGCTGATGAAGTTTTCCGCCAGCTCCATCAGTTCATCGAGCTGGGCATAGGCGATTTCCGGCTCTACCATCCAGAATTCCGTGAGATGGCGGCGGGTCTTGGATTTTTCCGCGCGGAACGTGGGGCCGAACGAATAGACCTTCCCCAGGGCCATGGCCGTGGCTTCGATATAAAGCTGGCCGGACTGCGTGAGGAAGGCTTCGTCGTCAAAGTAATCCACCGAGAACAGCGTTGAGGTCCCCTCGCACGCCGCCGGCGTAAGGATCGGCGGATCGGTAAGGGTGAAGCCGCGCTCGTCAAAGAAGTTGCGGGCAGCGCGAACGATCTCCGCGCGCACGCGAAGAATAGCGCACTGGCGTGGCGTCCGCACCCAGAGATGGCGGTTTTCCATCAAAAAATCAATGCCATGCTCCTTGCGAGCGATGGGGAAAGGATCGTCTTCCGGCACCCGCTGCACCACCTGCACCTCGGTCACATCGAGTTCGTAGCCACCGGGTGCGCGCTTGTCGGCGCGAACTTTGCCGGTAACGATCACGCTCGATTCGTCGGTAAGATTTTTGAGCGTCTCGAATGTTTCCGGCGATACCTGGTTTTTGGGGGCCACGCCCTGGACCACGCCTGTCCCATCACGAAAGATAGGGAAAATGAGCTTACCGCTCTCACGCTTGTTGTAAAGCCAGCCGCGGATGGTAACGGTCTGGCCGTCATGCTGGCCGATATGGCTGATGGTGGTTACAGGTGTCTGAGTCTGAGTTTCCATAAGATATTTGTCTTTTGCGGGCTATGCTGCCTGCACGCCCGCGCTTTCGAGTTTACTGAACGCCTCGGCCATTTTGCCGGATATATCCATGCCTTCGCCGCCCTCGATTTCCATCAGCAGGGCTGGCGCATGCGGGGCCGTGCGCAGCAACTCCATGGTCTGGTTCCAGTCGATGCCGCCTTCACCTGGCCAGAGGTGGGAATCGCGGTCGTGATGATTGTCATGAACATGAGTGGAGCGAATGCGGCTGGCGAGCACGTCAAAGGCCTGATGCACGCTGCCTGTCAGGTGAGCATGGCCGGTATCAAAGCAAATACCGAGATCGGGATAGTGCAGGACCTTTAAAATTTCCCGCAGCTTCTCCGGAGTGGCCAGCTCATTGGGCGTGTTTTCGAGCAGCAGCGTGACGCCCAGTGGACGGGCAAACGCCCGCAGATGCTCGATGGAACCCAGGGCAGAATCGAATTTGCGTGGATCGTCGGCTTCATCGCTTTTGCCAATGTGCTGCACCAAAAATTGAAAGGGCACATGTTCCGCGACTTCAATGGCCCGCTTGATCTCGTCCATGGCTTCAATGCGCAGCCGTTTTTCGTTGTCCACGATATTCAGCGGCGGCTGCCCGGAACGAAATTGGTTGGACATGTAAATGGGCGAATGCATAGAGTGAAACGCCACGCCTTCCGACTTAAGCCATGCAGCGATCTCGCGCACGTGGTCCTTATCGTGATAGTCAAAATGGCCGCGAGCGGCGAATATCTCCACCGCCTGCGCGCCTCCGCGCTTGAGTGTTTCCAGCAGACCGGCATGAAGCCGCTTATTGATATGCACGTACGTGGACATGGCCCGCAACATCAGTAACCCACTGCCTTTCCTCCGCCGCGCCCATCGGGCGCGCCCAGTCGTTCACCCGTTTTCGGATCAATGGCGATACACTCGCCATCACTCCAGTAAGTTTCCACTTTAAATTTGTGCCCGCGAGCTTCGAGCAGTTTGATCGTGTCCGGAGACAAGCCAGTATGTTCCACGTAAATCTGGTCCGGCTCCCACTGATGATGAAAGCGCGGGGCATTCACGGCCTGCTGAATATCCAGCCCGTAATCGACCACGCCCATCAGAATGTTGGCCACGGTGGTAATGATGCGGGGTCCGCCCGGCGAGCCCAGCACCAGGAAAAGCTTTCCGTCTTTAAGAACAATAGCAGGCGCCATGGCGCTCAAAGGGCGCTTGCCGGGCGCAATGGCGTTGGCTTCGCCCTGAATCAAACCATAGCCGTTGGGAACGCCGGGCTTGGAGGTGAAGTCGTCCATCTCGTCATTCATGATGAAGCCGAGTTTGCCGGCGGTTACGCGCGAACCAAAACTATCATTCAGCGTGGTCGTGACCGATACGGCATTGCCACCGGCATCGACCACTGAATAATGCGTGGTGTTTTCCGACTCGCGGCCCATCCAGGGACCGTGCGCGGCGGCCTGGCGGTCCAGATCGCCGAATCCCGCGGGCCGTTCCAGCTTGTCACTGAGGCTGGCATGTGCAGGATCCAGCGTGGAGCGCCATGCAGCCGCATATTTCTTGTCAATCAGCTGCGGCACCGGAAGCTGAGAAAAATCAGGATCGCCCAGAAACTCCGCACGATCATAAAATGCCCGGCGAAAAGCCTCGGCCGTGAGGTGGATGGAGTCGGCGGAGCGGCTGCCCAGGCTGGCCATGTCATAGCCTTCAAGAATATTCAGCGCTTCCAGCATGGTCACGCCGCCGGAACTCGGCGGAGGAGCGCCGATGATCTCGTATCCTCGATACTCGCCGCGCACCGGCTGCCGCTCCTTCACCTCATAGGCAGCCAGATCTTCGGCGGTAATCAGCCCGCCATTGCTCTGCATGGCCGCGGCAATTTCGCGAGCCATGGCGCCGTGATAAAAATCATCGGGCTTGCGCGCAATGCGCTCGAGCGTCCGCGCCAGTTCCGGCTGGCGAAAGATCTGCCCCTGCTCGTAGAACTGGCCATTGTGCTGGAAGATGCGCTTCGACTCGGGAAAGTCGGCGAGATACTGATCATGCATGGACTGCGCTTCTTCATACGTGACCTTTACGCCCTGGCGCGCCAGACGGATGGCCGGGGCCATGACCGCCTTGAGCGGCAATTTGCCCCAGTGCTGCTGCGCATAAACCAGGCCTGCAACCGAGCCGGGCACGCTAATGGCTTTGTATCCCACCAGGCTGGCATTGGGCACCACCTCGCCGCTGGCGTCCAGATACATGTCGCGCGAGGCGGCCTTGGGCGCTTTTTCCCGATAATCGAGAAAGTGAGTGCTGCCATCGGCGAAACGCACCAGCATGAATCCCCCGCCGCCGATGTTCCCTGCGGCAGGATGGACTACGGCCAGTGCGAAGCCAGTGGCCACGGCGGCGTCCACTGCATTGCCCCCTTTTTGCAGGATTGCGGCCCCCACTTTGGAAGCCTCCTCGTGCACGCTGACCACAATGGCATGTTTGGCGTGAACGGGACGCAGTCCACCGGCCCAGGCAGGCGCGGAGAATACCACCAGGGTAAAGTACACAACCAGCGTTTTAGACAGGGATTTCATTGGCCGTCCTGCGCGTATAAAGGCAAGCCCGCCAGCAGTTTGCGTGAACCAGCGAACCAGCTTATGAGGCTAGCCCAGTGCGGGACGGTGCGTCAAATCACGAGAATACGTTTGTTATTTTCGGAATAAATAATCGCGTGAGGGCCAGAGGCCGGCCCTCACGAAAAGTTTTTAGAGAAACTTAGCCGCCAACCTGCTTCTCTGCCAGATCGCCAATGATTGGTAGCTTGATCTCTTTGTTGTTATACGCCTGGAACAGCATATAGAGCATCAGCACAAAAGCAGCCAATCCGATGAGGAGCGATATCGGAAAAGAAATAAACAGAACCAGACCATGCGAAATGAACCCCAAAATTACCACAACAATCTGCCAGGCGATACTGAACACCAGCAGACCCACATGCAGAAAAATCGACTGGAAAGCATGGAACCGAACAAAGCGATCATTTTTGTACGGCTCGATTAGTAAAAACACAATCGCCAAAATGATCCCTACTAAACAAAGCGGGATGTAACACAAAGCAGCCGCCAGATTGTTTGACATGCCAGAACCTGTGGTGGGCGTAGGTGTTGGAACAGAACCCATTGTTTCCATCTCCTTTAATAAAAAGCCGGAATTATGTGTCCTGGAGAGCTATTTACCTACAGCTTAGCCCCACTTTCAGGAAATTGAAAGAAAGTTTATTGCGGACAAAAATCCTGTATTTACGCCGAGCCACGGTTAGTTGCTTCGCCGAGCACTACTTTTACATCCATGCGGTTTTTGCCCCGGTAAATAGTCAGGGTGACGGTATCTCCGGCGCGATGGTTCTGCATGAAGTGAGACAAATCCTGCTGGTCCTGAACATCCTGGCCGTCCACCGACACGATCAGATCTCCGCCAATCATGATGGGGGCATTGCCCAGATACGCCCGTTCCCTGCCCGCATGAACTCCTGCACGGTCGGCGGCGCTTCCGGGGACGACCTGCATCACCAGCAGTCCGGAATCGGCGGCCAAGCCCAGTTGCTCCGCCAGTTCAGGGCCTATCGGAAGAGGAACAATGCCAAGGGTGGGCCGGCGCACGCGGCCAATGCTGACCAGATCGCTCAGGACGGCCTTTGCTGTATTGATGGGGATGGCGAAGCCGATGCCGGCGCTTTGCTCCGCGCCTCCGGTGAAGATCATGGAGTTGATGCCGATAACCTCGCCGCGCGAGTTCAGCAGCGGTCCGCCGGAATTACCGGGATTGATGGCGGCGTCGGTTTGAATGGCTTCGTCAATAAAGCCGCGCTGGCCGCGCACCGAGCGAATAGAACTAATGATGCCGCGAGTCATGGTCCCGCTCAAACCGAAGGGATTGCCGATGGCAAACACTTTTTGGCCGACGACCAAACCTTTGGAATCGGCCAGCACCGCGGGCGTCAGGTCGCCGCCAGTCACCTGGATGACCGCAAGATCGTCCTGCGGGTCCGTGCCGATGATCTGGGCGCGGTACTTCTTTTTGTCACTGGTGGTGACCTCTACCTGCCGCGCGCCCTCCACCACGTGATAGTTGGTGAGGATGCGCCCCTGGCGGTCCAGCACAAAGCCGGAGCCTTGCCCCTGCTGCGGTACCGGCCCGTAGAAGAAATCAAACGTCACGGCTGTGGAGGTAATGTTGACCACCGAAGGCAGAGCCTTGCGGTACACCGAGATATTCTCCTGCTCTTCGGAGTCGTAGGATGGCGTCCCCGAGGCCTCGGTAACTTCAATGCGAGGGTTGCGCACGAGCGTGCCCGGCCCGGAGGATTCGCGCCAATGGGCCGTGAGGTAATAAAACGCGCCCACCAGCAAAGCCACCATGAGCACGGGGCGGAGGATATTTCCTTTGTTGGACATTACAGCTAATAGCTCCTGAGTGCGAGCGTTTTGAGCTCCCAAAAGACTCGCTGCACCTGATGGCGGGTAAGGTCGAGCGATCCGGAGTTATCGATCACGTAGCTGGCGCGGCGGATCTTTTCTTCATCAGAAAGCTGCGCCTTGCTGCGCCGCTCCATCTCCACGCGCGCCTCTTCTTCACTAATGCCGCACCGCTGGGCAAGACGCGTAACTTTTTGCTCCTGCCGGCAGGTGACGACAATGATCTTGTCGAATTGCCGTGCCGCTCCGGCTTCGAAGATAAGCGCGGCTTCCACTATGGTCACGGCGTGCGGCTCTTTCTGCCGGACCTCGAACATCCATTGCTCCTGCCGACGCAGCACCACCGGATGGACGATGCGGTTCAGCTCTTCCACGCGTCCGCCATCAAAGGCCAGTGCGGCCAGGCGCTTGCGGTCAATGGTCCCATCTGTTTGGATGATTTCCTGGCCGAAGCGTTTCACCAGTTCCTGATAAACCGGCTCGCCGGGCTGGTACAGCTTGTGCGCCAGAGTGTCCGCCTGGAGCACGTGCGCGCCCAGGTCGCCAAACATGGCAGCGACTGCCGACTTGCCACAGGCCATTCCACCCGTGAGACCGGCGCGCATCATCAGTTTTTTCCGCGCCGCAATTTGGACGCTTTCACTGTGTTGGCCATGAGCATAGCGATGGTCAGCGGCCCCACGCCGCCGGGCACGGGCGTGATGGCCCCGGCGACTTCGGCTACATGCGGGTTCACGTCTCCCACCAGAGTCGAACCTTTCTCCACGAAAGATTTTTTGCGGGCAGCGTCACCGGCAAAGAATTTATCGAACTCCTTTTGATCAGAAATCCGGTTGATGCCAACGTCAATTACTGTAGCCCCGGGCCGCACAAAATCTTTGGTGACAAAGCCGGGCCGCCCGATGGCCGCCACCAGAATCTCGCCCTGGCGGCAGACCTCCGCCAGATTCTTTGTTTTTGAGTGGCACACCGTGACCGTGGCGTTGTGGTTGAGCAGCAGCATGGCCACGGGTTTGCCGACAATGTCACTGCGGCCGACCACCACCGCGCTACGTCCTTCCATGGGTATATGGCTGCGGCGCAGAATCTCGATCACACCGCTGGGCGTGCAGGGCACGAGTCCGGGACGCTGGGTGGAGAGATTGCCGACATTGACGGGATGAAAGCCATCCACATCCTTTTCCGGAGAAACGGCCAGCAGCACCTTTTTGGAATCCACCTGGGCAGGAAGTGGGAGCTGCACCAGGATGCCGTCAATATCGTTACGGGCATTCAGGCGCTCGATGATCTCGAGCAGCTCCGCCGTGGTCACGGAATCAGGAGGCGTAATGGTTTCGCTGTGAATGCCCAGCCGCTCACAGGCCTTGACTTTATTGCGAACGTACACTTCCGACGCCGGATTATGCCCGGCGAGAATCACGGCCAAGCCTGGACGGTGGCCCGCGTCCGTTAGGGCTCGCACCTGCCCCGCCAGCTCGGAGATAATTTGCGCGGCTATTTTAGTGCCGTCAAGAACGGTAGCTGCCATGCGCACCTATCTTAAATTGACTGGCGGGAGTTTTGGCAATGCGAAAGCAGTGGCGTTCCAGCTTCCTGGGTGGCGTAAGTTGGGCGGCGCAATTGTTGGGCCGGCGACGGATATGTGACAATACCGGGCGATGAGTTCGAAGCTACGATTTCGGTTTGCGGCCCTGCTCCTGTTCCTTTGCGCGCTGCCAGCATACGTTACGCCGGCTTGTGGCTGGGCCAAAAACAGAGCACCCAATGAATTCACTTATGCAGTGGTCCAGAGTTTTCCGCACGATCAGAATGCCTTTACCCAGGGCCTGGCCTGGTATCACGGATTTCTCTATGAGGGGACCGGACTCGAAGGTCGCTCTTCCGTGCGTAAGGTCCGGCTCACGACAGGCGACGTGCTGCAGCAGGTGAATCTGACTCCGGAATATTTTGGAGAAGGAATTACGATCCTGAAAGACCGTATTCTGCAGCTGACGTGGAAGGGGGAAACCGGTTTTATCTACAGCGCCAGCGACTTCAGGCTGCTGCGGCAGTTCACCTATCCAGGTGAAGGATGGGGCCTGGCGAATGACGGGACCAACGTCTATATGAGTGATGGCTCGGCGGACATACGCGTGCTGGATGGCAACACACTGCATGAAAAGCACCGGCTGCATGTTCATGATGGGAACCGACCGGTAAAGGAATTAAATGAACTGGAATTCGTGGAAGGCCAGCTCTTCGCCAATGTGTGGCACACCGACCGGATTGCCCGTATCTCACTGCAAACCGGGGAGGTAACTGGGTGGATCGACCTTACGGGCATTCTCGGAGCGCCATTCCGCCGCGACGATCCCGATGCCGTATTGAATGGTATTGCCTATGATCCGGACGGCAAACGCATGTTTGTGACCGGGAAGCTTTGGCCGCGGATTTTTGAAATTCGCCTGGTGCCTAAGAAATAAAAGACAAGCGCCCAGACCAAATTCCTTCATGAATAAGCCTTTGGGCGGAACGGGGCCAAATACTTCAACGGATGAGGGCGTTGGCCCGGCAAACATTGTAAAATCCCTGAATGATGCTCAGGCAACTGCTGGAAATGATTGTCTGCCCGATACCTCAGTGCCGCAAGCCGCTGACCCTGGCCACCGACGAAAAGTCGCTGCAGTGCACCGGCTGCCGGCGCACCTACCCCGTCCGTGATGGTATCCCCGTGCTGCTGGAAGACCAGGCCACCCTGCCGCCGGGGTGATGGCATGAAGCAAAAACCCGTGTTTCAGACCGGAGGATGACTGACATAAACAGACCCGGTAAGACGCAGGGGAGGATTGAAATCCCTGGTAGTGGATGCACTTTGTTTCCCGCTGGGAAAAGTACGCGTCAAGTCATTTCTGAGCGTGGAGCGCGCATAATCACGACGTTCCTGGCTTGTGGCGACAGTGTCGGGATTCTTCGCCCGCTCAAGCGGACTCAGAATGACAGGGTGTAATTTGTATGGCCACCCCAAAAAAGTGAAACCGGCCCACTACCATCTTCAGATTGATTGCCTGCGTCTGCTGAAGGTGGGACAATAGCAGGGAGCGCGCCGTTTTCGTCCTCTGGCGCATCCAAAATCAGGGCAGACATGACACAAAGCCAAAATCTCTTTTTCCAGAAGTTCGGCCTTACTCACAATGATCTTCAGCGTTACCTCGGAGAGGCGCTTTCCGCCGGTGGCGATTATGCTGATCTTTATTTCGAGTACCTGACCTCAACCTCCATCAGCGTGGATGAATCGATTGTGAAATCGGCCACGCAGGGGATTTCGGCGGGGTGCGGCGTGCGGGTCCTGGCCGGCGAGCGTACCGGCTATGCCTACACGGACGATCTTTCGCCCGCCAAAATTCTGCGGGCGGCGCGCACGGCGGCGCTGATTGCCCGCGGTCCGGCGCAGCAGCCGATGCAGGGATTCAAAGAGAACATTGCGCAACAGCTGTACCAGGTGGCGTCCCCTTCGGTGGATGCCGATATCGCCGCGAAGCTGGAACTCGTAATGCGCGCGGACCGGGCGGCGCGGGGTTATGATCCGCGCATTGTTCAGGTGCGCGGCGGCTATGTGGACGAGTTGCGCCAGATTCTGGTGGCCGCCTCGGATGGCACCTTCGCCACCGACGTTCAGCCCATGGCCCGCATGAGCGTCTTTTGCATTGCCAAATCCGGCGAAAACACCGCTCGTGGCAGCGCCGGCGGCGGCGGACGGGTGGGCATGGAGTATTTTCTTACGGAAAAGACTCCCGAGCATTTTGCCGGGGAATCGGCACGGCAGGCCATGATCCAGCTGGACGCCCGCGAGGCCCCGGCAGGCGAAATGGAAGTGGTGCTCGGTCCGGGCTGGCCGGGAATTCTGCTGCATGAAGCCATTGGCCACGGCCTGGAGGCGGACTTTAATCGCAAAGGCACGTCGGCCTTTGCCGGACTGATTGGCAAGCGCGTGGCTTCCGACAAATGCACCGTCGTGGACAACGGCACTCTGCCTTCGCGCCGCGGCTCGATCAACGTGGACGATGAAGGCTCGCCCACGCGGCAGACCGTCCTGATTGAGAACGGGATTCTGAAGGGCTATTTGAGCGACAAGCTCTCGGCCAAACTGATGGGCACTCCGGATACGGGCAACGGACGGCGGGAAAGTTACGAGCACATTCCCATGCCGCGTATGACCAATACTTACATGCTGTCGGGCACGGATTCGCCGGAAGACATTCTGCGCTCGGTGAAGCGCGGCGTGTACGCGGTGAATTTTGGCGGCGGACAGGTGGACATTACGAATGGCAAGTTCGTGTTTTCCGCCTCCGAGGCTTATTTGATCGAAAACGGCCAGGTCACCGCGCCGCTGAAAAACTGTACTCTGATTGGCAATGGGCCGGACGCGCTGACTAAGGTTTCCATGGTGGGCAACGATCTGCAACTGGATGAAGGCGTGGGCACCTGCGGCAAGGACGGACAGTCCGTGCCGGTGGGCGTGGGCATTCCCACCCTCAAGCTCGACAGCATGACCGTGGGCGGGACGGCGAGATAACACCGATGTCCACACAGACTGAACCACTGCTGCAATCCGAGACTGATCTCCGCGAAATCGCCGTGGACGTGGTGGCCCGCGCCATGAAAGCCGGAGCCACCGCCGCCGAGGCCATTGTGCGCGAAGGCGATGAATTTTCCACGCTGGTCCGCCTGGGCGAGGTGGAGACGCTGAAGGAATCCGGCTCGCGTGCCGTGGGACTGCGCGTTTTCCAGGGCAAGCGGGCGGCCAGCACATATTCGAGCGACTTTACCGAAGACGGCATCGAGCGCCTGGTGAGCGGGGCCATGACGCTGGCCAAAATCACTTCAGAAGATCCCTACGCCGGTCTTCCCGAGCCTGGCCAGCTGGGCCAGCTCGCGGGCGAGCTGCAACTCAGCTTCGCCGATGTTTACTCGCTGCCTCCGGAAGAGCGCATTGAGTATGCGCGGCGCGCGGAAAAAGCGGCCCTGAGCGTGGATGCTCGTTTGAAGAACTCTGATGGCGGCTCGTTTGACGCCGCCACGGGACGCAAGGTGCTGGCAAACTCTCTGGGATTTGTGGGTGATTATCAGTCCTCGTACTGCTCGATCTATGCCGTCCCCATTGCGCAGGACGAGCATGGGAACATGCAGCGCGACTACTGGTTTTCGAGCGCGCACACGCTCAGGAAACTCGACTCGCCCGAAGCTGTGGGCCGAGAAGCCGCCCGGCGGACATTGCAGCGGCTGGGAGCGCGCAAAATTGCCTCTACGAAAGTTCCGGTGGTGCTCGACCCCGTAGTCGCGCGCACGATTCTTGGCAATATCGCCGAGGCGGTGAATGGTGATTCCATCTATCGCCATTCGTCATTTCTTACCGGCAAGCTCGGCGAAAAGATTGCAGGCGAAAACGTGACCGTGGTGGACGATGGCACGATGCCTGGAGGCTTTGGCACGTCACCGTTTGATGGCGAAGGCGTTCCCAGCCGGCGCACGGTGGTGATTGAAAAGGGCGTTCTGAAATCGTATCTGCTGAATTGCTACACCGCGCGCAAACTGGGCCTTGCCACCACGGGCAACGCCGCGCGCGGGTTGACGGGAAATCCTGGCATTGGCTCGGGAAATTTCTTTTTGCAGCCCGGCACGCGCACGCCGAAGGAAATTATTGCCGGCGTGAAGCAGGGGCTCTACGTCACGGATTTTCTTGGCTTTGGCGTGAACCTGGTTACGGGCGATTTTTCCCGGGGCGCCAGCGGCATCTGGATTGAGAATGGCGAGCTTACGTATCCGGTGGAAGAGATCACGGTGGCGGGAAATTTCAAAGAGATGCTCAACAGTTTCTCCGAGATCGGCAACGATCTGGAGTTTCGCGGAGCAACCGCCGCGCCCACCCTGCGCATTGACGGGATGACGATTGCCGGACAATAACTTCGCTCGGCCAGCTTAACTTGCCGAGGCCAAATCCGATGCGACGCCGCGGTACAGTCAAGCACCGCGGACATGCGCACCGAAAATGACCTGTGCGTCATCCACAATTTTACCGATGGCCCCTAAAGTTTTTTGCTGGCAGCAGGGGCCGTCCCCACGCACACATTCGGTGTGGGAGCGCCGTTCAGCGGGTAGGCAGTGAGCAGTATCCACTGACTGTTTACTACCTTGAAAACAAAGGTGATGGTACTGGAAACATTGTAATATCCCAGCTGGCATACATTGTTAGCGACATTTGCTCCGCACTGGCAGACTTGCAGCGTGTCATCGTCCGTTGACAAATTCAAATCCGAAACCGCGATTTGCTGGCTGACTTTGGCGCCATTGGCGCTACCGTCCGCACAATCTATCTGGGCGCCGTATTGCGTGTAGCCGCTCCAAACATTCGTGTACTGGCCCGTATCTGCAAACATTGTGGCAAGTTTTTGGGATGTTGGCGGATTCACCGCTCCGGTGATGTGTTTAAGGACGTGACCGCCGGCAGCCGTATTATTGGCTAAAATCGCGCTGTTTTGTGCAGATTGAATACTGCCGCAGGGCGCGGCAAATCCATCAGCAGAAAAAAACAGGCAGCACAGAACTGCCACGCAAACAAATTGGATCCGTCTCTGCATCGGGCGGACTCCGGTACTGCATTTCATCGCAATTGACTCTGACATTTTTCTCTCCCTGAGGTCGTCTGTTTTGGTGCAGGCGCCGGACCGTAAGCCGCATCACCGCGCTCACTGTCACGGGGGTATCCAGCGCCTGCAGAGATACAACGAGCAAACTTCCGGAATGTGACATTCCAGTTGCCGCCGAAAGTTGGTTTTTCAGATAGACCAGCAGAAAACGCAGGGAGTGGAACAGGGATTCCCATTTTGGAATAAAGCCAAAGCCCTGTGACGACTCACATGTCACAGGAATAGTTGCCTGTCAGTCGTTTCCATGAATAACAACCAAAACAACTGCGAAGTGGCGCCGCTTCGCCAGGTCTGACTAAAGAAAAACTCTTCGGATCTTTAGGCATTCCCCGGCCAAGGCTGAAGTATGCCCGCTTTGCAGTGAATGGCAGGCCTATTTCATGGAAGACACAGCAATTGACCAGCAACTACTGCAACGCATCGGCTCAGGGGACACAAGTGCATTTTGGGAGTTATGGCTTCGGCATGCGGTATACGTAGGCCACATCTGCCGCCGGGTGGGCGGAGATGAAGACGACGTACAGGACGTAATGCTGAAGCTAATGATCAAACTGCCGGAGCATGCTGCAAAAATCTCCAATCCAAAAGCATGGATGGGAAAGCTGGCCCAGAATTTCTGCATCGACAGGTACAGAGGCATTCGTCGGCGCGTGGATTTTGTGAGCCTGGAAGATATGGAACTGGCGGACCCGCAAAGCGTCTGCCTTAACTCAGTTGTTCGCGCTCCCAATCTGGCTGCCATGCTCGGCAGGATGCCGGATGGCATGCGCGAAGCAATTGGACTGCGATTTTTTCAAAGCCTTTCTTACAAGCAGATTGCGGAAAAGCTGAACATCCCGGAGCCCCGCATTCGAAAGCGCGTTGAACGGGCCAAACGTCTGCTGCGCCAGGAACTGGAAAATATACGGACTCAGCCGCTGTTTCGGGCCGAGGAAAGAACAAAAGCTTCCGTGCGGAGTGAAAACAACTGCTGCTGCTCTTAATAACACCGCGCAAATGTTTTTGCGCTCCATGGAATATGGTTCCTGAGGGCGTGTCACATTGCCGGGACCCAGTTCGTCCTCATAGTGAAGCGCTTCACTGCACACCGCACAGTTGAGGCTTTACAACAATTGGCCAAAATGGACGCCGCCGTTGCGGAGAGGTGCCAAAAAACGTGGTAGCGTCCGCAGAGGCCTGACAAAAAACAAGGAGATAAAAATGCAATATGAACTCGATATCAAGATTGACAATGAAGGGCTCGCCGCAATCTATGCAGCCGGTCAAAGCGTGACCCTGGTCAAGAGCAGAATCAGCCAGCCGCTGGCCAGCGGCAATCTTCCCGTGGCTTGGCTTTCCTTCGCGCCACTTCAGGACAATGCCGTGACCTGGATTGAGAACTACTATTTGTACGCCACCACAACTCAGTGCCAATCCGGCGCCTGCATTAGCATGCTTTCACAAACCGCCGGGCCGGCGCAGGCAGGAGTGAATTACACTTTTGCCAACGGGCAGTTCACAGGCGTTCCCGGAGCCGACCTGGTTTTCAATTTGCTCAACGGTACGACCGCTCCGCCTTCCTTTTTCAATTTTGGGCTGGCACAGGCAGGCACCGTCAATGGCACAACCACACTTTCACCCCTGAACATTCAGCCGGTGCTGTACAACTGTGAAGCCTCATTCACTCCACTGGAGACGGTTTCGATCTTCCTGTCTTCCTCCGCCAACAACGGCGTTGTCCTGAGCCAGGTGGCAAGCAACGCGCTGACCGTAACTCTCAGCAGCCAGCAACCCAAGGCGATTATTGGGTTCAATGACGCAAACAATACCTTCTTCCAGAGCTAACCTTCGGGAAATGCCCGGTGCAGGAATGTAAACGGGGACCCTGCGTAAGATTGCAGGGTCCCCTGATTTTGGCCCATCCCTTTTCGGTCCTGAAACAGAGCGCTCCAGCCGCACTAGTCTAAGCCATGCTTTAGAATGAAGACGCATGTCCGAAACCAAAACATATCGCCTTACCGAACACGTGAAAGCAGCGGGTTGAGCAAGCAAGCTGAGTCCGGCGGCGCTGGACGCGGTGCTTGGGAAATTAGCCCGGCAGCATGATCCGAACGTACTGGTTGGCTTTGATACAGCCGACGATGCCGGCGTGTACAAAATTTCCAGCGAACTGGCTCTGGTACAGACGGTGGACTTCTTCACGCCCATCGTGGATGATCCCTACACCTTTGGCCAGATCGCGGCCACGAATTCGCTGAGTGACGTCTATGCCATGGGCGGGCGTCCGATGAGCGCGCTGGCGATGGTCTGCTTTCCGGAAAAGGCCGACCTGGAGATTCTGGGACAGATACTGGCTGGCGGCCTTTCCAAAATGATGGAAGCCAAATGCACGGTGATCGGCGGCCACAGCGTGCGCGATCCCGAGATCAAGTTTGGCTATGCCGTCACCGGCGCGGTCCATCCGGAACGCGTGCTGACGAATGCCAGCGCCCAGGTGCGCGATTCACTGATTCTCACCAAGTCTTTGGGTACGGGCGTGATTTCCACGGCCATCAAGAAAGGCGAGGCCAAACAGGCATGGATTGATGCCGCGGTAAAGTCCATGACCACGCTGAATATGGCGGGGATTGAGGCCGCAAAGGATTTTCGCGTGCATTCCGCCACCGACATTACCGGCTTTGGCCTGATTGGCCATCTGCGGGAGATGGCGATGGGGAGCAAGGTGAGTATCCGCCTGCACGCCTGGAGCGTTCCATGGCTCGAAGGCGCGCTGGATTGCGTGCGCGCGGGATTTGTTCCAGGTGGCCTGAAAGCCAATCGAGAATTCGCCGAATGCGCGGTCGGTTATGAAGGCGATATCCCGGAAGAAATCAAGACCATGCTGTTTGACCCACAGACCGCTGGAGGCCTGCTGCTTTCCGTCGCGGCAGAGGATGCGCGGCCGCTTCTGGACAAACTGGTGGACACGGGAGTTCCCGCGGCGCTGATTGGCGAAGTTTTGCCCAGTAGCAAGCCGTTGATTCAGGTGGTGGCATAAGTATTTTTCTTCAACACAACACCTGATTTGCCGCAATTGTTCGCACAAAAAATTCAGGGCAGCCGAAGCTGCCCTGACTGATTGTCTCTGAGCTGGTCTTACGCTGGTGACGGTTTGCCCGGTACGATTCCCGGGCTGCGTCCTGGTTCGGGTTTAAGCACCTGCTGCACGTTTTCTTCTTTGTGGGGTATCACACGGGCGGGCAGCGGTTTGTCTTCCATCAGCAGTTTGAGTTCAACAGCGTCGAGCACCTCGCGTTCGAGCAGGGCCGCGGCAATACGGATGAGCGTTTCGCGGTTGTTCTCGATAATGGCTTTCGCGGTATCGTAGCCGGTGTTCACGAAGCGGCGCACCTCGGAATCGATTTCCTTGGCGGTTTCTTCGCTGAAGTCACGATGCTGCGACAGTTCGCGGCCGAGGAAGATCTGCTCTTCCTTTTTTCCGAAGGTGAGCGGTCCCAGGCTGCTCATGCCCCATTCGCAAACCATCTTGCGGGCCATCTCGGTGGCGGTTTCAATGTCGTTGCCCGCTCCGGTGGACATCTGGTTGAGGAAAATCTCCTCGGCAATACGTCCGCCCATGGAGACGGCAATCCGCGTGGTGAGATACTCGCGGGTGTAGTTATGGCGGTCGGTTTCCGGGAGCTGCATGGTCACGCCCAGCGCCATGCCTCGGGGAATGATGGTGACTTTGTGCAGCGGATCGGAGTTGGGCATGAGGGCAGCCACAATAGCGTGACCGGCTTCATGGTATGCGGTGACCTTTTTTTCTTCTTCGGTCAGGAGCATACTTCTGCGCTCCGCGCCCATCATTACTTTGTCCTTGGCCAGTTCGAAGTCGTACATGAGGACCGCTTTGCGATTGTTGCGGGCCGCATTCAGCGCTGCCTCATTGACCATGTTGGAAAGCTCGGCGCCGGAGAAGCCCGGTGATCCACGGGAGAGGATTCCGAGATCCACATCGTCGGCCAGGGGAATTTTGCGGGTATGCACGCGGAGAATCTCTTCACGGCCGCGAACATCGGGAAGCGGCACCACCACGCGGCGGTCAAAGCGTCCGGGGCGGAGCAGAGCGGGATCGAGCACGTCCGGCCGGTTGGTCGCGGCGATCAGGATCACGCCTTCCGCGGACTCAAAGCCGTCCATCTCGACCAGAAGCTGGTTGAGGGTCTGCTCGCGCTCATCGTGTCCGCCGCCAAGGCCAGCGCCACGATGGCGGCCCACGGCGTCGATTTCGTCAATGAAGATGATGCAGGGAGCATTTTTCTTGCCCTGCTCAAACAGATCGCGGACACGGCTGGCGCCCACGCCAACAAACATTTCCACGAAGTCCGAGCCGGAAATACTAAAGAACGGGACATTGGCTTCGCCAGCCACGGCCCGCGCCAGCAGGGTCTTGCCGGTTCCGGGATGACCGACCAGCAGCACGCCCTTGGGAATACGTCCGCCGAGTTTTTGGAACTTTTGCGCTTCGCGGAGAAATTCGATGATTTCGCGCAATTCTTCCTTGGCTTCGTCCACTCCGGCTACGTCTTTGAAGGTAATCTTCTTCTGCTGCATGGAGAGCAGCCGGGCACGGCTCTTGCCGAAACTCAGGGCTTTGTTGCCGCCGGTCTGCATCTGGCGAATCATGATGAAGAACAGCACGCCCACCAGCAGCACCGGGGAGAACTGAATCAGAATCAGCAGCCAGCCAGCACCCTGGTTGTCCTTGAAGGCGATGTTGATATCGGGCTTGGCCTCGGTAAGCTTCTTCAGCATTTCCGGGTTTTGGGCCTGAACATAAAGATGGAACTGGCTCTTGTCGCGCAGTTCACCATGAGCCTCATTGCCGAGGAACGTCACCTTGGCGACATTGCCCTGGGCCACGTCCTGCATGAACTGCGTGTAGGTGATCTCCTGGTCGGCTTTAGTGCCGGTAGATTGAGTAATCACTTTCCACAAAACGACTCCCACCAGCAGCAGCACCACCCAAAGGATTACCGTTTTAAATGTTGAATTCACTTATCTAACTCCCTTAACTCTTCGAACACGAAAAAACCTGCCCGGATTCCCATTTCCTGGTATATCGGCAGTGAAGCAGAATTCTGCGTCTCAAAATATGCGGAGCGGGCAAAAAATTATCTCTTCAACAAAGCCGCTGGACATCCCTGATCAGTTGAAGTCAAAATCCCCTGCTGGTTAGATGCCAAACTGCCCGCTCCGATCCAAATCTTTATACCTTCAAAATTCTATACTGATTTGCCGCCCTACGGGCCCCGCAAAAGCTCTTAACCCGGGTTACCCTGGGGTTCCCCGCCAGCCAGGGCGACATAGGGCAAATTCCGTCCCAGATGGGAACCACCCAGGCCATACCCCACCACAAAGGCCTCATTCAACAGAAATCCGTAATAATCGGGCTGCAGGGAGACGCGCCGGGCGGACTGCTTGTCCAGAAACACGGCGAGTTTCACGCTGCTGGCGCCGCGTCCCGCCAGATTGCGCATCAGAAACTCAGTGGTAATGCCGGACTGCACCACAGCTTCCACCAGCAGTACGTCCTGCCCGCGCACCTCGACTTCCGGACTGTAGAAAATCCGGGTGGCGCCGTCAATCTCTGAAAATGAGGGCGTTACGAACTGGCAGATTACCGGAATATCGAGTTCGCGCAGCAGGTCCGCCGCAAAGATAAAACCGTTTTCGAGCACGCAGACCACGTACAGGGTCTTGCCCTGAAAATCCTCATTGATCCTGCGGCCTATCTCCTTTACGCGCTTCCTGATCTGCTCCTCTGACAGGAGCACCCGCGGATACTGCTGGGTTAAGCTGTTTGTGGCCACTCTTCGGTCCCCATCCATATTCTTTAATTGAGTTCTTCAATCAAGATACCCGGGCCTGCCTGAATTGCAAATGCCGTTGGGAGAGGAAACCCGCGCATCCACACAATCTCACCCGCGCTTTCCACCACGGGCCATGATTTGCGTTCCGCAGGTGTAATCTCCCGGCCCAGCCGGCCGCTCTGCAATAGTTCCTTTATCTTTCTGGGGGAGTGGGTATGCGCGGGGAAAAATCTGTCCCCCGCCCGCCAGCTGCGCACGATCAACTCAGAGGACAGTCGCGTGCGATCCAGCAGTGATGGCAAATTATATCGCGAAACCGCCTCGGGTGAGTCCAGCAAGCGGGCGCGGATGGTGGTTCCCAGTTCAGGCACGCTTACTGCTCCCGGGACCCGCAGCGGATAACAATATGGCCCTGGCAGGGCATTTTGCCCTCGGCTGAGCTGCAGTTCGCGAAAAGACCTGGAGGCACTAAGTCCGCCGGGAAGCTCCAGCCGCGTCCCCGGTTCGCCAGAGACACTGAGACTTAAAAGCTGATCAACATGCCGGAACTCGAGCCTGGCCTGCAAGTGCTCTCCCATAGAACGTACCAGCCGCCGCTGGGCCGCCAGAGGCAGCGCTTTTAGGGCTGACAAATCCACCGCCAGCGTTTCCGCATCCGTCTGGCTGCTGCGTCCGCCTCCGCGAGTGGGCTTGCCCTCACGCACCCAGCGGGAAAACAGGCTGGCGGCTTCCTGGTCCCAGTATTCTTCTTCCCCGCGCGCGACTTCCGCCTGATCGTCCAGCGTGTTCCGGATGCCGGGATTGTAGTTCTGCTCCAGCAGCGGCAAAAGTTCGTGTCGAACACGATTGCGGGTATGGGCCAGATCGCGATTGCTCAAATCTTCCCGCCAGGGCTGATTCAGAGAATGGAGATAGGCTTCCACCTCTTTCCGTGTCACCGCAAGCAAGGGCCGGATGAGCGCTTTCTCGCGCTGCCAGGGAGAAATCCCGGCCAGGCCGCGGGTTCCCGCCCCACGCAGCACGCGCATTAATACGGTTTCCGCCTGATCGTCCAGAGTATGCGCGGTGGCGATTTTGGCCGCCTTGCCTTCGCGCAGCAGTTGGGCAAACCATTCGTGACGCAGCTCGCGGGCCGCTGTCTCCAGGCTGAGTTTGTTCTCCTGGGCAAAAGCGGGGACATCGGCAGAACCGGAATGAAACTCAAGTGCAAACTGCCGGGCCAGAGCGCCGGTAAATTGCTCGTCGGCGTCGGCCTCGGCCCCGCGAATGCGATGGTTGAAATGAGCGACGGAGAGCACCAGCCCCAGTTCACTTCGAAGCTCCAAAAGCACACGCAGCAGCGCAACCGAGTCCGCGCCACCGGATACGGCCACGGCCACGCGGTCTCCCGGCTGAAGCAGCCGGTGTTTGGCGGCGAATGTGCGCACCTTCTCCATCACCATTCCATACTACCCCCGCTTGAGACACCAAAAAAGGTGGAAATTGTGACGTGTTCGAGAGTTCACGCCGATAAAATTGGAACACCTGCAGGGAAACAGGTTATCGAGCTTATGAAAAGTGCGAAAAAGGCGAATGAGCCTCGCAAACATCATTACGTACCTGACTTCTATCAACGTAAGTTTACAAATGAAAATGGATTGCTTTGGGTCTATGATCGACTAAAGAAGACGTTTAAGGAACTACCTCCGCGCGTTATCTGTTGCGAACATGACCTTTACGCAGTGAAGCCAGAAAATAAGCCCCGCGATATGCAAGTGGAACTCAATGTTCTAAGTAGAGTCGACAGCGCGGGTTCCAGAGGAATCAAAGAGTTTGAGTCCCGTAAGCCAAGCAGCGAAGCGGAGCAGGAAGTCGCATGCTTTATGGCATTCCAAGCGAACAGGGTGCCCACTATCAGCCGGGATGTCAGGGTTATATACGCAAAGGCAATTGAACAAATCGACCGTCTTGCATTTGCGAATGTGGGAATGACGAAACACCACATGGAGCAGTACTCAATTGAAACGGGCCAGCACTTGAATGTGACGCCAGAATCAATAGTTCAAGGCAGCAACTACAAAATCGTGGCTACGGAGACTGCATTCCTCACAACCATGATTGAACAATCGGTGAAGCTGATGAATGTGCTTTTGCAGCTCGATTGGGAAGTTCTAGTCGCGAATGAACAGACGGGTTTTATAATCTGTGACTGTCCTGTTGTCGTCATACCGCCTAAGGATAGTGATCAAGTGGGATTTTTAGTGCCAGGTTCAACCAAGTATTTACCGCTTTCACGGCAACTCTGCCTTCGGCTAGGAGATCTGGGTCATAAACGGGCATTTAGGAATGTTAGTAAGGCGGATGTACGCCTTGTGAACCAAAACATCGCTGCCAACTCCGAACGATTCATCATGTGTCCTTCAAAGGTACAACTTGAGAATGTTGTATCGCGCAGTGGGTGCGCAAAGATGGAATCCACTCCTCGTTTCATCATCGAAACTGTGGAGGCAGACGAAGATGGGGCACTGCAAAAGATCTCTGCTCGGCCACGGCGGTATTTTTACGAGAACGGTATGGATTGTGCGCCATAGACTCGGCTTTATATTTACCCCAAAATAGCTGGCCGACGCGGAGACTGGCAAAATTGCTATACTTTTAACCCCTTATGAAGAAAATTATTGTGATCATACCCGCGGCCGGGTTAGGAACCCGTATGGCGACTGGCAGCAGGAAAGGCCAGCCCTCCAAACAGTTTTTTGAGATCAACGGCAAACCCATTGTCATGCACACTCTGCGGGCCTTTGCCCGCAATAAGCAGATCAGCCAGATCGTGGTGGCGCTCAGAAAAAACGAAATGGAACTCTTCCGGCAGCAACTGGAAAAAGAAAAGATTGCGGCAAAGGTCGAAATCGTGGAGGGCGGTGAGCACCGCCAGGAATCCGTGGCCAATGCCATCGCCAGCCTGCAGGCCGCGCCCGACGATATTGTTCTGGTCCACGACGCGGTGCGCCCCTTTGTGGATGATGAAATCATCGCCAACGTGATCCATGATGCGGAAAAATACGGAGCAGCCATCGCCGGCCTGCCCGCCGTGGACACCATCAAGCAGGTGGAGCGCGCGGCCGATGGCGCGATCATTACGTCTACAATCCCCCGCGAACGGGTCGTGCAGGCACAGACGCCACAGGGCTTTCGCTACGCCCTGCTCAAGCGCGCCATCGACGACGCCGCAGCCGATGGCTTCACCGGCACGGACGAAGCCTCGCTCGTCGAGCGCCTGGGAGAGCATGTGCGGGTGGTGATGGGCTCGGCGCGGAATATCAAAATTACTACGCCACGCGATCTGGAACTGGCGGAGTTTTTGTTTGCTCAGGGGATTCTTACCACTGATAAACACTGATGACACTGATCTGCACAAATAATGATCTGTACAAATAATGATCTGGGCAAAAAATAAATGGCTGATGTGAGCTACAAGCACTCGGAACTCACGCAGACCATCATCGGTGTCTTTTACGATGTTTACAATGAACTTGGGTTTGGTTTTCTTGAGTCGGTATATCGCAAATCTCTCGCGCTTGCATTACGGGAAAAAGGTCTTGAGGTCGCGGAAGAAGTTTCCATCACGGTTATTTTTCGCGGCAGCAACGTCGGGGACTTCAAAGCCGACCTGGTGATCAACCAGGTTATCCTGCTTGAATTGAAGACCGCAAAGCGCATTGTGAGCGCGCACGAAGCTCAGGTGCTCAATTATCTGCGGGCAACATCGCTTGAACTCGGTCTGGTATTGAATTTCTGCCCCAGCCCCGGCGTTCGCAGGCTGCTTCTCGACAATGCGCACAAGCAGCAGGCAATGCGAAAAAATACATAGCATTTTTGAGTTTTTAAATCAGTGTCATCAGTGTTGATCAGTGGTGAAAAATGAGAATTGGTTTCGGATGGGATTCGCACGAATTTAAACCTGGCATTCCACTCAGGATTGGCGGAGTGGAATTGCCGTATGACAAGGGACTCTCCGGGCATTCGGACGGCGACGTTCTCCTTCATGCCATTACCGACGCGCTGCTGGGCGCGGTGGCGGCGGGCGATATTGGCGGATATTTTCCGCCCAGCGATCCCAGGTGGAAGGGCGCCAACTCGGTGGTCTTTCTCGAAGAGGCGCTTCGCCAGGTGCATCGCGCGGGGTATGCCATCGCCAATGTGGATTCGACTTTGATCCTCGACCAGCCGAAGATCGGGCCTCACGCAGCGAAGATTCAGGCGCGCGTGGCCGAATTGCTGGGCGTAACGCCGGGACAGGTGGGGATCAAGGCTAAAACGCCCGAAGGCATAGGCACGGACAATGCCGCCATCGCGCACGTGGCAGTTTTGCTGGAGCCTGCGGCCAAATAATCGCGACTACCTGGATAAACTTTTCAGACACTCACAGTGAGACGCGGCAGTGCCGCGTCTCTACATTGGGATTTATTCATGCGGACAATGGCGTGAATGTGTCGTCATGCGCGTAATTTTTCTGCATTTCCGCTTCTCTCCCTTGCTCCTGGTCCACGAATTGCGCTAACCTTGGCAGCATCCTCTCTGAATGCTGACTCCATCTGGCGGGTGCATATATGAAAAGACTTCTCGCTCTCATTTCTTTTAGCCTCATCGTTCTTCTCGGCGCGGCTGCCGCCTTTGCCAGCGGGCCGTTGTTGCTGCAAAAACCAACTCTCTCGAAGACGCACATCGCGTTCGCCTATGCCGGCGATCTCTGGCTGGCGCCGCGTGAAGGCGGAGAAGCCCGGCTGCTGACCAGCGGCAGCGGGACCAAAGATGGGCCGGTGTTTTCCCCCGATGGCAGCATGATCGCCTTTAGCGGCGACTACGACGGCAACGTGGATGTCTACGTGATGCCGGCCAGTGGCGGCGTACCCCGGCGGCTTACGCATCATCCTTCGGTGGACGAGGTAGTGGGCTGGTCGCCTGACGGCAAGTCGGTGCTCTTTCGCTCCACCCGTAACAGCTATGCCGGATTCAACCGCCTGTTTACCGTGCCGCTGACTGGCGGGCTGCCGCATGAACTGCCGCTGCCCACGGCTGAGTTTGGCGCGTTGTCGCCGGACGGAAAGTCGATTGCCTATGTCCCAGTGGACAACAACCGTAGGCTCTCGGCCATCGGCTGGAAGCGCTATCGCGGCGGCAAGGCATCGCGCATATGGATTGCCAGCCTTTCCGACCTGAGCCTGGAGCGCGTGCCCCGCGACGTTTCGAATGACGCCACTCCCATGTGGGCGGGCAACAAGCTTTATTTCCTCTCCGACCGCAACGGGCCATTCAGCCTTTATGTGTACGACCCCAAATCGAAAAAAGTCGACGTGGCTCTGCCGAGCAACGGCGCCGATATCAAATCGGCCTCGGCGGGACCGGGAGCGATTATTTACGAGCAGTTTGGATCACTCAACCTCTTCGATCTGACCACGGGAAAGTCGAAGCAAATCGCGATAACCGTTCCGGCTGATCTGCCGAATGTTCGTCCGCGCTTTAAGAAGGCGGAAAGTGAAATTGTCACTGCCAGCCTTTCTCCCAGCGGCGCACGCGCACTGTTTGAAGCGCATGGCGAGATCCTGACCGCTCCGGCGGAAAAGGGCGACATTCGCAACCTGACCAGCACGCCGGGTGTGATGGAGCGCGACCCAGCATGGTCACCGGATGGAAAGCTGGTGGCGTATTTTTCCGATGAATCGGGCGAGTATCAGCTTTACCTCAAAAGCCCGGACGGCATGGGCGAGGTAAAGAAGATCTCGCTGGGCAATCCGCCCTCGTTTTATTACAACCCCACGTGGTCCCCGGACAGCAAAAAAATCGCCTACACCGACAAGCGCCTGAACCTTTGGTATGTGGACGTGGCGAAAGGCGCACCAGTGAAGGTGGACACCACTACGTATGACACGCCGCTGCGCGCGCTCGATCCGGTATGGTCGCCGGACAGCCGCTGGATCGCCTACACCAAAGAGCTTGCCAGCCACATGCATGCCGTGTTCGCTTATTCGCTGGAACAGAGCAAGAGCCTGCAACTCACGGACGGCCTGAGTGATGCCCGCTTCCCCGCCTTCGACCAAAAAGGGCAGTATCTCTACTTCACGGCCAGCACGGACGTTGGCCCCACAACGGGATGGCTCGATCTTTCCAGCACCAACCGGGTGGTGAGCCGCAGCGCCTACCTGATGGTGCTGAACAAGGATTTGCCTTCTCCGCTGGCGCCGGAAAGCGACGAAGAAAAAGCCGCGGACGAAGCCAAACCTGACGCCGACAAGAGCGCATCAGCCAAACAGGATGACCAGGAGCCGGCCAACCCGGAAGAAAAGGCCAAAGCCCAGGATGCCAAACCCGCCAAAGCGGCCAAAGCGACCAAAGAGATAGTCGTAAAGATTGATCCGGAGAACATCAGCCAGCGAATTTTGGCGTTGCCCATTCCGCCGCGCAATTACGGACAACTGTCTGCGGGAAAAGCCGGGACTATCTTTTTGGTGGAAGATCCGCAGCCCGGTTCCGGATTAGAGGGGCAGACCACGCTGTGGCGCTTCGATCTGACGACGCGCAAACCGGAAAAACTGCTGGAGGGCGTGACTTCATTCACCGTCTCGTTTGATGGAAAGAAGATGCTCTATGCCAAAGGCCCAGGCCCGGTCAGCAAGTGGTTTATCGGCTCCACTGCTGCTCCGGCTGCCGGACCTGCTTCCGCCAAACCAGAGGCTCCGCTAAACCTGGCGCGTATGGAAGTTCTGGTGGATCCCCGCGCGGAATGGAAGCAGGAGTACAACGAAGTCTGGCGCATCGAGCGCGACTTTTTCTACGATCCCAAACTGCATGGCCTGGATCTGGAGGCCACCAGCCGGCACTATCAGCCTTATCTCGAAAACATCGGCAGCCGGGTTGACTTCAGCTATTTGCTGGCGGAGATGCTGGGCGAACTCACGGTGGGCCACATGTACATTCGCACTCCGCGCGCGGACGCTCCTTCCGATGCCGGCAAAGTTGGCCTGCTGGGAGCGGATTACAGCATAGAGAATGGCCGTTATCGCTTCTCCCATATTTACCAGGGGGAGAACTGGAACCCGCAGTTGCGCGCTCCGCTTACCCAGCCGGGCGTGAACGTGCATGAAGGCGAATATCTGCTGGCGGTGAATGGCCGCGAGTTGCAGGGCAGCGATGAGATATTCGAGCTTTTTGCCGGTACAGCAAGCCGCTCCACGGTGCTGAAGGTGGGGCCAACGGCGGACGGCAAGGGCTCGCGCACCGTGACTGTGGTTCCCATTGAAGCTGAGAACGCACTGCGCAACCGGGCATGGATTGATGGCAACCTGCACAAAGTAGAGGAACTCAGCGGCGGACGCGTGGCTTACGTCTATCTGCCGAATACCGGCATTGGCGGCTACACCGCGTTCAACCGCTACTTCTTCGCCCAGCTTGGCCGCGAAGGCGCGGTCATAGACGAGCGCTTCAACGGCGGTGGCGCGGCGGCGGACTATGTAATCGACTATCTGCGTCGTCCGCTGCAAAATTACTGGAAGACCCGCGAGGGCCAGGACTTTACCACGCCAGTGGGCGCGATCTTTGGCCCCAAGGCCATGCTCATCAACATGTATGCCGGATCGGGCGGCGACGCGCTGCCCTGGTACTTCCGCGACGCCAAACTCGGACCGCTGGTGGGCACGCGCACATGGGGCGGGCTGGTGGGAATCTACGACTATCCTGACCTGATGGATGGCGGCAGCGTCACCGCGCCGCGCGTGGCTTTCTACAATCGCGACGGCGAGTGGGACGTGGAGAACCACGGCGTGGCCCCGGATTATGAAGTTGAGATCACACCAAAAGAATGGGTCTCCGGCCATGATCCGCAACTGGAGAAAGCCGTGAACCTGGTGATGGATTCACTCAAGAAGAATCCGCTGCCGCTGGCCAAACGTCCGGAGTTCCCGAATTATCACAATAACCATCAACCGTCAGAGGGTACACCAGCCGCAGCGGCTGGTGGCGGCGGTTCGGGAAACAAAAGGTGACAAGGTAAAACAGTGTGGGCGCCGCGTCTCTCCGGCGCCCTGTTTAAGTTCAAGACATGAATCAGCAAAGATGGGGCCGGGCGGAGAATCTTTCCGCATCTGTGAGCCAGTTTGGCGCTGGTCTTGCGCCTTATAGACAGCGGGACCACAGAGGGTCCGCGATGAATACGAGAAGGCAAGAGAAGGGGAGAGAAACGTATAATAGAAATATGCACAGACAATCTGATCATGCTCTGACCTGTCGGCAGGTGACGAACTACTCTAGGGGGATTTCACTGTCATGAACCTTATATGGTTCCCAAAACTCTTGTGTCTGATATTGCTCAGCATTTTCTGTGCCTGTGAAACTCAGGAACAAGCTGTGAAGCCTCCAGATTTTAATCTCCCGGACATTGGTTATTACGCCAGTTGGGTGTGGCCGAACGCAGGCTGGAACCTGGTCTGGTCCAACCCTGGTCACATCAACATCAACCCTGCTTCGACCGCCTCGGGGGCCGTCGTCAAGCGGACCGGAATGTATTCGGCGACAGGGTCGAACGCCGTCGAGGCGTGGTGTGCCCCGAATTACTACTGGATTCGTATTGGCACCGGAACTGATCCGTTGAAAGCGATCTTCCAAGACGCCTCCAAAACGAAGACGCAAGGCAATTGCTTTTTTAACGTGACAATCGGAAGCACCCCTCGGCAGCCGATACCAAGCGTGCCCGTCCCACCCCTGCCGCCCCCAACGACCGGCTATCCTCTGCCGACTTCTACCACCCCTTACTCGTTCAATGTAGGAACGTTCGCAAACAAGGTACAGAATGTGCTAAATGCAGGAAACCCGGCTCCTGTCGGCTTTCAGTTAGCCATTCGCGATCCTAAGGGAAACCTCGTGTATAGCAAGGCGTTTGGATCGGTCACTGGATCGACGCCTTCACCTACTAAGCCCATGACGACTAACCGGCGCTTCGATACGGCGAGCATAAGCAAGACCATCGCGGCCACCGCCGTTATGGCAGCCTTGGAGGATCTTGCTAGCCACAAGCCTTCTTTGGGAGTCACGCTCGATTCCTCGATTCTTCCTTACCTACCGAGTACCTGGCACCCTAAGCCGTCGGTAGCAAATGTCACATTCCGAGCTGTCTTGCGGCATACCGCAGGGTTCTGCTTTCCGGGCACCCCAGGCGGCGACTCGTACGCCTCGGTGAAGAGCATGATTGAGTACGGGCCGGAAAGTACCTGGGTTGGACACTGGCACTATTGCGACTCAGGGTTCGCGCTGTTGCGGGTTATCCTCCCATATCTCGTGGACGGCCCCCAAAGCTACAAACCCTTTGAATCGAATCCGACACTTAGCGCGGAGATTACCGCTGTTTCTTAATCGGAGCTATGTACGCTCCAGGATTTTCGCTACTATCGGACTCTCCGGTGTCGACGAATTCTATACTGGAACTTCACCAGAAACTATCTACTTCGACAAAGCAAAGAAAGCTATCCCTGACAACATAAACGTCCCCGGCAACGGCTATGACCAGACGTCCGACAATATGGTGGTCACCGCCGGGTCTGGAAATTGGACACTATCTGCAGAGGAGTACAGTCTGTTCATCTCCAGCCTCTGGCTTGGAAAGATTGTGTCCCAGGCCAGTGTGACAGAGATGCTAGCCCAGAATGATCCGAACGCGCCAGCCGTAGGGATCGGTATGTATGGAAGCCAGATCGCGCACGGCGGTTCGACATGGTGGGACTACAACGAAAATGGCGGGGGCAAATTCGGGGGTCCACAGGGCATTTGGATGACATTCTTCAACGGTTACACGGCTGTACTGCTGTCTAATACAGCTTGGGGGCTGGACTCTACCAGCGGCTACGAGCTTATGGAGAGTAGTTTCTTTCCAGCGCTGGTACCGTGAGCAGAAGCGACGTGTTTTCATCGGCTACTGCTTACGTGTTTCCTTCGTAAGTGCCGCATGCGTAAACGCGCGTGTACGGATTTGTGTCGAGCTGGTAGCCATGGTAGTCTCTAACCACATTTACCCTTATTGGCTTTAAACTCAATGTGGATGGCACCTCAGTTAACAGCAGTCTGGAGATGCTGGCGTAACGCTGCGATCATGCTTCTCCTTGCCGGTTTCACGCTTCCGCTTAAAGCTCAGGCTGTAAGACCCGATACCAGACTGAAAGATCTTAGAGGCCATGCAATTCTTGTGGAGAGCAACGCCATTTTTCTCGTCACGAGTGCGCACTGCCAGGGGGCTGGTTATTCCATTTTTCGGCTTATGGTTTCCATGGATGCCGGTCATTCGTGGAAAATATCCGGTCCGCCAGTGGAAGAAGGCAGCGAACTCGAACTGGTTCTTAAAAAAGACGGTAAAGCCTGGATTGCCGGTGACAACATTGCTGAAGGACCGTGGCACGACCCTTTCATTCTTATTTCCACGGACTCACCGACACGCTGGAAAAGCAGAACGATTTACCGGGGAAATGCCGAGTTACTCCACGCTGCCGTGGGGAAACAGGGTGAACTGCTTGCCTGGATTCGACACGTCAATTTTGACGATGAAAACTGGGGCGGCCCGATCTACATTCATCAAAGCCTCGATGGCGGCATGACATGGAAGGTTTTAGGCAGAGCGAATAAGGTCCGGATTGAAGGAACGGGCGAAAAATTCACCGACCTTGAGAAGCTGACAAATCCAGTGTGGCGCGTGGTGAATGAACGTTCTGATCGTGGATTCAGGGTACAACATCGAAACAGCGAAACTTCGCCCTGGCATACGGTGTCGCGCATTCACTCGTTCCCGTGCCCAGACGATACAGGACGGTAAAGCTTGATTTGCGGCCGGGTGGCCGTCAGCATGTATCTGGCCTCAGAAAACTGGTGAAGAGTAAATCTTTATCAGTTCCAGCAGGCAGATAAAAATTCCCAAAGCGAAATAGAGATTCGCCGCGGAGGTGTCGCTGAGCGGAGCAGGCAGGTTGATGCCACGGCGGCGAAAATGGCCGTCGAGCACGCGCTCCTTTTCCATGACTCTGGCCGCGAGCGGACGATGAAAGACCGCAATGACTAATCCGAGCAGCAATCGCGTGAGTTCTATTGCCATAAAACCATCTAATCATGGCAGGCGGCGCGGGCCTATCGGCAGAACAACTTAGGGAACGGCAGAAATCCGCGCCTTTTCTGCGATAATCGCGTGTTAGAATGAAAGCCAGTCCCGCCCCTTATGAATGCTGATCTGGAAAAACTGATCGAGCTGGAAAAAATCGACCGTGAGATCACACGTCTTACGGAAGAAGTGGCGGCTTTGCCGCGCCGCGTGGCCCAGATTGAAGAACGCCTGGCCGAGCACAAGGCAGAGCTTGAAAAGGCCAAAACCGCCATTAAGAACAACGAAGCCAGCCGGCGCAAATTCGAAGCCGACATCCAGGGATTTCAGCAAAAGATCATCAAATATCGCGAGCAGTCTTCCAGGGTAAAGACCAATGAAGAATATCGCGCGCTGATGCACGAGGTGGAGTTCGCCGAAAAAGAGATCAGCCAGTGCGAAGACAAAATTCTGGAGCTGATGATTCTTCTGGAAAGCGAAGAGAAGGCGCTCAAGACCGCGGAAGCGCAGCTGAAGACTGAAACAGCCGAGGTGGAAAAGGAAAAGTCCGAAGCGCGCACCCGCACCACAGAAGACGAAAAGCTGCTGGCGGAGCTGGACGAAAAACGCACGCAAATGCGCTCCGGGGTAACGGACAGCAGCACCATGGCCCATTATGATCGCGTGCTGCGGCAGCGCAAGTCAGTGGTTGCGGAGGCGCGCAGTGGAAAATGCCTGGCCTGCTTTGTGATGATCCGTCCGCAAACGTGGGAAGAAATCCGCACCAACGATCAGATCATTACCTGCAGCTCCTGCGCGCGAATCCTCTATTACGATCCCACGAACGAGCCGCCGCCCGAACCAGAAAAGCAAGGTAAAAAGAAAGCCAAAGCACAGACTACCGAGCCTGATGTGGAAACCGAACCTGCTCCGGCTCCGTGAGCTTTCCCAAACAAATCTTTCAGACAAAGGAAACTGAATTTACCGGAGGCAGTACGCTCCTGTATTCTCTTGCCCAATGGCCGGCCCAGTGATCCCACAAATTACCATCAGCCCTCGCGCGGCTGCGCGGCTACGCGCCGGCCACGTATGGGTTTATTCGTCTGACGTAACCGATGACGCGGGCGCCGCGCCGGGAGCGCTGGTCCATGTGCAGGACACGCGCAAACAATTTCTGGGCTCCGCGATTCACAGCTCCAGTTCGCAACTCAAGCTGCGCTTGCTGACGCGGGAAAAGACCGGCTCGGAAGCCGCGTTTCTGCAGATGGTGCGCGAGCACCTGACTTCTGCCGTGGCATACAGAAAAGCGGTGGTCAGGGACTCAGACGCCTGCCGCCTGGTCTTTAGCGAAGCAGATCTGCTGCCTGGGCTGGTGGTGGACCAGTACAACGACATTGTCACTCTGCAAATTCTTACCCAGGCGTGGGACCAGCCGGAGCGCAGACAGGCGATCCTCACTGCAATTCAAAATGCAACCGGCGCCGCAAATATTGCCGAGCGCGCCGACGAGCGCATTCGCGAACTGGAGCAGCTTCCGCCGCTGACCTCGGCCATGCTGCAGGGCAGCAAAAGCAAAACTGTGGTCACGATGAATGGCGTGCGTTTCCATTACGATGCGCTGAACGGCCAGAAGACCGGCGCATTTCTCGATCAGCGGGAGAACTACTCAGCTGCGGCGGCATATGGTCGCGGCGCGGCGCTCGATGTCTGCACCTATCATGGCGGGTTTGCCCTGCACCTGGCGCGGGCATGTGAAAGCGTGACCGCGATTGATGTCTCTCGCGACGCCCTGGAGATTGCCGAGCAGAACGAGAAACTCAACGCTGCCGCGAAATCATGCGCCATCGAGTGGATGGAGGCCAATGCCTTCGATCTGCTCAAGGATTATTCCGCGCTCGGCCGGCAGTATGATGTGATCGTCCTTGATCCGCCGGCCTTTGCCCGGAGCAAACGCAATTTGCCGGCGGCGCTGCGCGGATACAAAGAGCTCAACCTGCGCGCCCTCAAGATGCTGCGCCCAGGCGGAATCCTGGTCACCTGTTCGTGCTCTTTTCACTTCAGCGAAGAAGAATTGATCGAAGTGCTCACGGCGGCCGCGCAGGACGCGCATCGCACGGTGCGGCTTCTGGAAAAACGCACTCAGGCCCAGGACCATCCAATCCTGCTTGGCATTCCTGAAACTCATTATTTGAAGTGCCTTATCTGCTCGGTGATTTAAAGATTTACTAAAAGCAGAAAAAGCATTCTTTAATCCGGTGTAAGGTTGCCTTCACTGTCACTATTTAAATTGCTGTCTGCAACCCACTGTCTGAACTATATCTGCTATGATAATGACTGGTTTTTGTGTCCTCACGCCGGCTAGACACGTCACTGCTTTTGTCGCCTGCCTCGTTCTGCCTGAGAACATCCCACCCGTGCTTTGCACAGCAAAGGATAGAAAATGAAGAAAATTTTTGTAGGTAACTTCGCTTTCAGCATGACGGAAGCGGAGCTTAGATCATTGTTTGAGCCTTTCGGCAGCGTGGATAGCGCCTCTATCGTAACCGATCGCGATACAGGTCGCTCCCGCGGATTTGGCTTTGTGGAAATGCAGGACGACGCAGAAGCCGAAAAAGCCATTGCCGCTCTGAATGGCAAAGACTCAGGAGGGCGCTCACTCACTGTGAATGAGGCCCGGCCCAAAGTGGACCGCGGCGGTCCGCGTGGTGGTGGTGGACGCGATGATTATCGCGGACATGCTCGCCAGCGCCGTGAACCCCGCTGGTAAATCCAGGCAAGATCAAATAACCGCAGGCCACGCGCCTCTTTAAATGGACAAGGGGTGCGGGCTTTGTCAGCTGCGCCCCTAGTCTGAGCCTGCAGAAACACTGCGGATGTCCTCGCCCCATAGGCTGTAATTAAATTTCATTAATAATTGACGCGCCGATTATCTTTCTCTTTTACCCGCCTTCTTCATGGTCTGTGGTCGTTCTTTACTAAGCTACGCTCCAGTTTTTTCGAGCTGAACCAAAAAAGCGCGGTGGTATCCGGTAGAACTATTTGTCCCCGTACATCTACAATAGTGGCGATAATTTACCCTAACGGAGGCCAGCCATGCCGTCAGTCAATCATGTTTCTCCCCATCGCGGCGATGTAGTGCTGCTGGTGGGCACCATGAAGGGGTTGTTTGTTCTGCGCTCTGATGCAAAGCGCAAACGCTGGGAAACCGGCGGACCGTATACGATTGGCTCTCCGGTATATGCAGCGGCGCTCGACCAGCGGGAAGGACGCCATCGCCTGTGGTGGTCGCAGCAGAGTTTTCGCTGGGGCACGGTGCTGAACTCATCTGACGACTTTGGCCAAACCTCCACTCAGCCCGAGACATACTCGGTTAAATTTCCCGCCGAGTCCGGCGTGGCGCTCAAAAACATCTGGCAGATTTGCGTGGGGCCGGGCGACCAGCCGGACACTCTTTATTGCGGCGTGGAGCCTTCCGCGCTCTTTGCATCGCATGACGGAGGCACAACCTGGTCGCTGGTGCAGGGATTGTTCAACCATCCCCACCGCGCGCAATGGACGCCCGGCGGAGGCGGCATGTGCCTGCATACCATTGTTCCCCACGCCACCGACCGCAAAAAGATGATCGTGGCCATGTCCACCGGTGGCGCCTATCGCACGCTCGATGGCGGCGTCACCTGGCAGGCGCGCAATCAGGGAGTTCGCGCCGAATTTATGCCGGACAAATTTCCCGAATTTGGCCAGTGCGTCCACAAGATTGTGCATCATCCTGCCAAGCCCGATCGCTACTTCCTGCAAAATCACTGGGGACTCTACCGCAGTGACGATGGCGCGGACTCCTGGACCGACATCGCCAATGGCGTTCCCTCTGATTTCGGCTTCAGCATGGTGGCCCATCCTCACGATCCGGATACGGTTTATATCATCCCGATTGAGTCCGACGAATACCGCTGCACGCCAGAGGGCAAACTGCGCGTCTATCGCACGCGCAATGCGGGCGGATCATGGGAGCCACTCACGCGCGGCCTGCCGCAGAAAAATGCCCTCGAGACAATTCTGCGCGACTGCCTTGCCGCCGACACGCTGGATCCCGCCGGCATTTACTTTGGCACACGCAGCGGAAAAGTCTATGGCTCCGCCGATGAAGGCAAGACCTGGCAGCTCATTCTCGAAGGTCTGCCACCGGTGGTCTGCGTGAAAGCCGCGGCCGTGACCAGCGGAGAAAAATCTCCCGCGCGCCCCAAACCCCGTGCCGCGAAAACCAAAGCAGCCAAGCCAGCTTCGCGAAGCAAGCAGGCTCGCAGGCGTTAGCGCCTACTATGTCAGTCACGTTTCGCATTCCGAGCTACCTGGCCAGCTTTGCCGGCAATAGCAACTCTGTTTCCCTGCACGGCTCTCCGGTCACGGTGCAGGACGCGCTCGCTGCCCTGTGGGAGCGCTGCCCTGCCCTGCGCGACCGCATTGTCGATGAGCAGGGACAGGTACGGCAGCACGTCAACATTTTTGTGGGCAACGAATCCATCCGTTTTGCCCATGGCATGGAGACTCCCGTTTCTGACGGCGCCGAAATTCTGATCGTGCCAGCCGTAAGCGGCGGATAAAACTTCGTCTGCTTGAATCGCCAATCTTCTATCCAAAAAACACAGGGCAGGAACCCCAACCAGCGTTCCTGCCTTGTGCAGCTTACCGGATGGAACGCTGGCTTACCACACGTGACATGCGTTGGTGCTCACCATTTTTTGTCCCGCCTTGCAGCCGAAGGCTTTGGCGAAGTCTTCGCTGTTTTGCACAGTGCCGTTGGTGCGGAACTCACCGGGTGAATGCGGATCGGTCTTGACCAGCAGACGCGAGCTTTCCGGCGTTGAGTTCGAGCACCACACCTGGGCAAAGCCAATGAAGAAGCGCTGCTCCGCGGTGAAGCCCTCAATGGTCTGCTTCACTTTAGGATTGCTGGCCATGTCCTTGCGCAGCGCCATCAGCGCAATGTGCAGTCCGCCATTGTCCGCGGTGTTTTCGCCGAGAGTCAGGCGGCCATTGAGATGCACGTCGTCCACGGCGGTAAATGAGCCGTATTCATCGGCAATGCAGCTGGTGCGCTTGTCGAACTCCTGGCGGTCGGCGTCCGTCCACCAGTTGCTTAGATTTCCCGTACCGTCGTACTTGCTGCCCTGGTCGTCAAAGCCGTGCGTGAGTTCATGGCCGATCACCACGCCGATGCCGCCAAAGTTCACCGCATCATCCACGCTCTGCGAGAAGAACGGAGGCTGCAGAATTCCCGCCGGAAAATTAATGTTGTTCTCCGGAGGATTGTAGTAAGCATTCACCGTAGGCGGCGTCATGCCCCACTCGGCTTTATCGATCGGCTTGCCGATCTTTTTCAGGTCGCGCTTTTCTTCAAACGCCGCGGCCTGGCGGATGTCGGCCAGCAGATCATTGCGCGTAATCGTCACCGTGCTGTAGTCGCGCCAGTTCTCCGGATAGCCAATCTTATTGGCGATCAAATGCAGCTTGCCCTCGGCCTGCTTTTTGGTGTCCGGCGTCATCCAGTCCAGATTGCGGATGTCCTCGCCCAGAGCCTCTTCCAGCGCATTCACCATTTTCAGCATGCGGTCTTTGCCATCTTTGCCGAACGTGTCATGGACATAATCCTGGCCCAGAGCTTCGCCCAGCAGCCGGTCTGTGAGCTGCACGCAGCGCTTCCACCGCACCGGCAGCTCTTTTTGCCCGCTCAGGAAAGACTGGAAGCTGAAATTCTCTCTCACGAACGCATCGGAAAGCCACGCCGCCGAACCGCGGGTGACATGCCATCTCACATAGGTCTTCCAGTCCGCCACCGAAGTGGCTTCAATCTGCTGGTTGATTGCCTGGAAGAAATCCGGAGGCACCACGTTGACCTCGGTAAACGCCGGCGCGCCGGTGCCCTGGAAATAGCGCTCCAGCGAAAGGTTGGGAGCCAGCGCCACCAACTCAACCACCTTCATCTTATGGTCGCGATTCTTGGGATCGCGTATCTTCTCCCGCTGCATCGTGGCCTGCGCCAGTTTGGTCTCAATGTCCATCACCGCCTGCGCCTCTTTCGCCGAGGCCTCCGGACTGTCGCCCAGCAGCACGAACATGTTGGTCATGTGCGCCACATATCTCTGGCGCGTCTCCTGCGATTTCGGGTCGTCTTTCAGGTAGTAATCGCGGTCCGGCAGTCCCAGCCCGCTCTGGGCCACGTTGGCGATCTCCACGCTGGAATTGTGCAGGTCCGGCGCGGCGCCAAACCCAAACAGGATTCCGCCAATCCCCTGGCTCTGCAGCCAGGCCAGTGTATCGATCAGCTGGTCTTTAGTAGTCACGCCGGCAATCCGCTCCAGTATCGGCTTGAGCGGAGCAGTGCCTTTGGCATTGATGGCCGTCTCGTCCATGCACGCGCCATACAGGTCGCCAATCTTCTGCTGAACAGCATTGCGCGGACCCGTGGCATGGGACGCCTTCTCCAAAATCTCATGCAGCACCTGGCGGTTGTACTCCGCCAGCTCGTTAAAGCGGCCCCAGCGCGACTGGTCGCCCGGAATCGGATTGTTCTTCCGCCAGCTCCCGCAAGCGTACTCGTAAAAGTTCTCGCAGGGGTTCACGGTTTTATCCATCGCGCCCAGGTCAAAGGACTTGGGACGCGACACCAGTTGCGTGTCAGACGCGCCTCCGGACTCTGTCCCCGAGTAGAGACTTACGCCAGAGTCGCCGGATGTCTGCCCGGACGCCACGCCAGCCAGCATCATCAGGCAAAGCGCCGACATAAAGATTGCCGGCAATAATCGCTTGGAAAACATAAAGACCTCGCTTGGAAAGGGGTTTTGTAAACCGCCCAGTGTATGCCGATTCGCATATGAAGTAAAACGGCAATTCGTACAAAGTACGCACGACGGGCTGCACCAGTTCCACTTTTGAAAGTTGGGCAAGCCATGCAGTCGCATTCTCCCAGGCCCGTGTGGCACAGCCTGGGGGCCCCATTGCGCGCCGATTTTGCGCGTAATGGGGTGGAGGCGCCCCCGGCTGTGTCCGGATTTGGATCTGGATCCGCGCCAATCCGCGTAAATCCGCGGTAAGTGGTCTGCGTCCGTGTTTTGGATTTCACTTTGCATTCCTCTGCACAACTTGAGCGGTACAGGTTTAATAGACGTCCATCCACCGAATATGTACCCCCTCCCGGTGATCCCAATGCTCCCAATTTTTATTGGGGTTCAGCGGCCCTGCTCCCAATCCAGTCCCAATTTTACTGGGGTTGCGTGATTTCACCTTTCTAAGTAGCAGAAAATAAATAGCTTGCGTCTTTATATCCTTTCGCGCCTCTGTGTTTCAGCCCCGGCTGTGTCCAGATTTGGATCTCAATCCGCGCCAATCCGCGTAAATCCGCGGTAAAGGGGTTTGTGTCCGGGTTTTGGTTCTTATCAGTGTCCATCCGTGTAAATCAGTGGTAAATCTGCCTCCACGCTGCTCCTGCGGTCGTTGTGATACCACGCTATGGCCCACGTTTCAATCGCCAAATTTTGTCAATTTTGCCCCTGGCATTGGGCCGGTTTCACTTTTTTTCCGGACCATTTGCACACAAACTTATTTGGGGCAAGCCATGCAGTCCCACCCCTGTCATTCTGAAGCCGCTTCAGCGGTTGAAGAATCCCCCAACTGTATCCACCAGTCAAAATGCTCCACTCTCCCAGGCTCATGTAGCACTGCCCTGGCTTGTGGAGCACAGGCACTCCTGCCTGTGCAGGTGTGCTGGGCCAAAGGCCAAATCTCCCATGCTCAATGTGGCTTCCCATGCACATGTGGCACAGCCCGGGGTCCCTATTGCGCGCCGATTTTGCGCGTAATGGGGTGGAGGCGCCCCCGGCTGTGTCCGGGTTTGCTTTTGATCAGCGCCCATCCCCGTAAATCCGCAGGCAACCTGATACGACGGTATTACCTGAGTTTCAGGCGACAAATTCTGTCACTTTTTAGAGATTGTGGCGGCTGGGAGTATTGACTGTAAGTCTCGCATTGACGACAGACATTCTGGACGTTTACCACTTTCATTATTACTGCACATTTGCAACACGGAGTGGTAGTATTGCCGCGCCGAACAACTCACAGCGTGGGTCATATACAAATCCGTATGTCCTAAGCTGAGTTGTTTGCTGCAAACGACGCCTGAGTGGAGAATATGAATGGCTAACACGAAACAGCTCCAATATGAACCAGTAGACGCATCTCCGGTTAAGTCTTTTTTTGTGTCTATGCTAACGAGAGACATTAGGCTGGAAGAAGCGATTTTAGATTTGTTGGACAATTGCGTAGATGGCGTTTTACGTAGTAAACAACGTACAGGAAACGATAAACCGTATGTCGGATACCGAGCCGAGATCAAATTCAATAAGGACTCATTTTCAATTCACGACAATTGCGGTGGCATTCCTTGGAGTCTTCACGAGTATGCTTTCAGAATGGGGAGGACAAAGCAGAGGCCTACAGATAAACCTGGAACAGTAGGTGTGTATGGAATTGGCATGAAGAGGGCAATTTTTAAGATGGGACAGGATTGCCTGATTTCCACCCAGCATGGTAAAGATGCGTATGAAGTCGAGATTAAACCAGATTGGATCGACGATGAACAAAAATGGGAAATCCCGGTTCGAGCAGCACGGAAGTCGATGTCTGAGGATGGTACAACGATTGTAATTGGAGATTTATATCCGGGAATCGCTGATCGGTTTGCCGAAGATGCTAGGGCTTTTCACGCCGAGTTAGACAAGATGGTGGCCACCCATTACGCATTTATCATTGATAAAGGATTCGAGGTAAAGATTAATAATGCCACAGTTAAGCCTCGCCCAACTCGTCTAATATTTAACAAACACCCCAAGGGCAAGACAGTATCGAACATACAGCCGTTCATATTTAAAACGACGACAGAAGATGGTGTGAGTGTGTTTTTAACGGTTGGATTTACGCGTCCCCTTCCGTCATCGAATGAAATAGAGGACGATCAAGAAGAAAAGCGATATTCATCGATAAATGCAGGATGGACAATTCTTTGCAATGATCGGGCTGTGGTTTACGCAGATCGTAGTGAGTTGACTGGATGGGGAGAAGCTGGAATTCCGCAATACCATACACAGTTCATTGCAATATCCGGCATAGTCGAATTTAAAGCAAGTGATGCTGCAAGGTTGCCTACTACTACGACAAAGAGAGGCATTGACGCCTCATCCCGGCTTTATCTTCAGATTAAAAATAAGATGCGAGAAGGCATGCGCATATTCACTGATTACACTAACAAGTGGAAAGGCCAAGTAGAAGAGTCGAAGAAACATATCGAGGCAGGAGAACCTCTATCATTTGACGAAATAAAGCATCAGTCATCAACTCTTCCATTCAGAACAACAAAAGGCTCGATATTAAAGGGCGAGCAATATAGACCCGAACTGCCGCTACCAAAGCAAATTGATCATCGCAAGCGTCGCATCTCATTTACAAAAGATATTGAAGAGGTAAAAGTTGTTGCAGAGCACCTATTTAATGATGGTGACGCTGAAGCTTCCAAAGTAGGAGAAAAGTGCTTTGATCTCATCCTGCGAGAGGCGCGTCAATGAAGCATCCTCCATATCACTTACGCACAAATAAAGCAGTTGACCGGTTCATGCTAATTGAAGCGATACGGTGCCTCGGCCTACCGGCAGAAATAGCACAGTATACTTACTACGGATTTGGCGGGCCATATCTGGAAGAATTTCGGTTACTGCATGAAAGCTTTCCAGATATGAAGATGGTATCGATTGAAGAAAATAGCGAGACATACAAGCGCCAGAGATTTCATATCCCATGCGGGCATATTCGACTGAAAAGGACTGATTTCAAATCCTTTCTTGCACGATATGATTCTCGCGGCAAGAAGAGCATATTTTGGCTGGACTATATAGGATTGGAATATAGTCAATTCGAAGATTTTATGTCGCTATTGGAAATGGCGGCTGAAGGAAGTATTATCAAAATAACACTCCGCGCAAACCCTCAAGACTATATGGAGGACAAGGATCAACAGGAATTCGGCAAAAAATTCGGCGCGATTCTTCCAAGTTCAGATGTAACAGTACCACAGAATTTTGAAGCGTTTACTGCATTAGTTCAAGACATGCTTCAAATAGCGGCTCAGCAGGCATTATCGAGTGGGACGGGATTTGTTTACCAGCCGATATCATCATTCTGCTACAAGGATGGCGTTGGAATATGCACAATTACTGGAATTGTTTGTCGAAGAAGCGAATTAGGTAATATTCGCCCACTATTTGCCGGGTTGAAATTTGCGAATCTAGATTGGGTGAAGCCTAGGCGAATCGACGTTCCTTTTTTAAGCACAAAGGAGAGGCTCCATCTTCAGAAGCATCTACCTTGTGACCAGAACTCGGGAAAAAATCTTGTACGCATTTTAGGATATCTAATAGATGATGACAGAGTAGAATCTGTAAGCAAAATGAAACAGTATTCTGATTTTTATAGATACTATCCACATTTTATTAGAGCGCTACCATGAGCAGCAGACGTAATTATGCACTTAGTGATTTGATGGGTTAAAAGCTGACAAACATTGACGGACACAGTAAAGCCAAAGCGACGATCTGAAATAATGAGAAACATAAGACCACGCAATACTTTGCCTGAAATGTATGTGAGGTCGCAGATTCATCGCATGGGATTCAGATTCAGATTACATGTGCGTAAATTACCGGGAACTCCGGATATTGTACTTCCAAGGCACCGCAAGGTCATACCGGTCAATGGCTGTTTCTGGCACTCACACACAAATTGCAAAAAGGCTAATACTCCAAAATCAAATGTGGTTTTTTGGAAAAGGAAACTTAAGCGAAATCGAGAGCGTGATCAAGAAAATTTATCAGCGCTAAGAAATCTGAAGTGGAAGGTGTTAGCTATTTGGCAATGCGAACTACGACATCCTGATCGCTTAAAAAAGAAGCTCGAAAGATTTTTAGCCGCGAGTTAGATCAAAACAATCTATTTATCATCAACAACCCAAAGTATTTGCCATTTTTTTCATCACAAACTCTGCAACCAGGGGACTTACACTGTTGCCCAGCTGCCGAAATGAGTGCCACTTAGTTTCATCAAATTGAAACCAATCTGGAAATCCTTGCAAACGAGCGGCTTCACGAGGTGTAATCACTCGGGGGCGAAGGTAATGAATCGGACGCACGGCTTGGTATGACCCTTTGTCGGGGCCAGTGCCTGCTCTAAGTGTTGGGCAATAACCATTAGGATCGAGCCTAACTGCTTTCGACGTGGAATCAACCTCTCCATACGCTAGTGCTTCGTAACGTCTTTCAATTTCGGCAGAATGCCTAGTGCCAATACATCCAGTGACGATATGCTTTCCCAAATAATCATTAAGTGCTACTTGATCGCCAACTCCCGGAGGCACATTACCAGTTACCGATAAAAAAAATGCTCCTTTTTGTGAAACGCGAACTGTTCTTTTCCCGCCACGGCTTAAACTTGGATCAGGATTAACATCAAACGGTAAGCCATCCAAGGCACACCTGATAACTGGTGGAATGTTGCGGCTATTAGGTAAATTTGCCCAGAAATCGGAAGGTGGAATAATTTTTTCTTTAAGGAATCCAACAATAACAACCCTAGTTCGTATCGTAGGTGCTCCGGCATCGACAGCTTTAATGCGATGAGGATCTAAAATATGATAGCTGTCTCTTGCTAGGCTACGGGCAGCATTAACGATATGAGTATAGCGAGAACTCAATATGCCCGGAACATTTTCAACAACGAATGCTTTAGGCTTGATCTCATTAACCAAGCGAAAAAAATCGCCCAGCCGCTGATTTCTACTATCCGTGATATCGCGTTTGCCTATTGAGCTAAAGCCTTGGCATGGTGGCCCGCCGACAACCATATCAATTTCGCCTTGCTTTAGCCCTGCAGCATCTAGAATCTGCTGGCCGCTTGTTTTAGAAAGATCCAACGATAAATGTTTCGCATTTGGAAAATTACGAGCATGAGCTGAAAGAGCACGCTCATCGGTATCGATTGCAACTGCTAACTCAAAGCCAGCGCGTGTCGCACCGAGGCTGATTCCCCCGCAACCTGAGAACAGGTCTATCATCTTGGGAGCATTCATGAGAATTGTACAAACTACCTCTGTGAGTTAAGTATGGCACCTTACATGATTGTTCGTTTACAGCATAGCAATGAAATAGATTTTTGGCGAGAAAATTGACCCGAAAAACCACTCTTACTACTCAGCCAGAATATCGCCAGACTTGTTGTGATGATATCGCCGCAAGTGTCTGAACAACGTGTAAGAGAGCCAATAAAAATTATTTTGCAAGAAGAGCTCAAACATCTCGGTTCCGGATTAGCAGGTTGGGCTATACCCACTTCTTCGCAATGTGAATGAACAAAAGGAACCAGCACTGACTAAAAGCCGCGCTACATACGCGCCAGCTTGAAATCCGCGAACGGTTTCCACTGGCCCGTTTTGTCTTTTTGTTCCAGATGCCACTCCCAGGCATTGGCTTCCGGCAGCCACCGCCACCGCGTATGGAACGGTCCATCGGGATACTCAAAGACGAAGCGCAGCTCATTTCCCTCCCGAGTGCCGTAACCGATTGCCTCCGAATAGCGCGCGCCAAACACGTCCATCAGGTGCAGCACGTAACGCTCGCTCACCTCATCATGGCCGAGAAACCACAGCGCATCGTAGCGGCTCTCGCTGGCCGGGGCGTCCGCGGCGGTTTGCTCATGAATTTCCAGAAACTGGTGTCCCAGCACCCATTGCGCCGTCACCTTGTGATGCGCCGGCCTGCCAGCTACCGAGCCCTCCAGTTTCCACGTGCCGGCAAAGTGCTCCACCAGATCGTCCTGCCAGGCCGGAGGCTGCTGCGCACTCGCCATAGCCACAAACATAAATGCCGCCAGAATTTTAAGAATCGCCCGCATCGCTGCTTCTCCTCAATTCACCAGGCTTGAACTTTTCGTCACCTGGTTTTCGTCCTGATCGTTTCGTCCTGATCGTTTCGTCCTGATCGTTTCGTCCTGATCGTTTCGTCCTGACCGTTTCGTCCTGGTCGTTTCGTCATGATCAACGTGGCCCGTGCAAAACCATATTTCAATCAGCTTCACGCAGAGTAAGTGTACTGCGTCGCAAATAACGGCATATTATCGGTATAATAACGGCACTGTAAAGACCTGATATCGGCATGGCGTGATGGCTGGGAGGGGCAGGATTTGGCGACCAGGAAGCAGACGGCCTTCGGTCCCGTTTTTACCATCACACCGGCCATTGCCGGCAATCTCATGCGCGTGGAAGCCGTGAGACAGGCGATTCAATCGTTGCCGATTACGCCGCGAGTGCTGGCGAACCTGCGCGAGACGGCCCGGCTCTTTTCCACGCACTACTCCACCATGATCGAGGGCAACCGGCTCACGCAGGAGCAGGTGGCCCAGGTGATCGGCGAAGAGCAGCATTTTCCTGGCCGCGAGCGCGATGAGCGAGAGGTCAAGGGCTATTACGCGGCGCTGGACGAGGTGGAAAGATCGGCCCGGCAGCAGAAGCCCGTGACTGAAGCCACGCTGCAGAGACTTCATGCCCTGGTCATGGGCGGCGGGAAGACGCGCGTGCGGCCTACCCCTTACCGCGACGGCCAGAACCTGATTCGGGACAGCCGTTCCAGCGCCATCGTTTACATGCCGCCCGAGGCGAAAGACATTCCGCTCCTCATGCAGCAGCTCGTCGCGTGGATCAGCCGCCAGGATGATTTGCCGGTGCCGCTGCGGGCGGGCATTGCCCACTATCAGTTTGCGACGGTCCATCCTTATTACGACGGCAACGGCCGCACGGCGCGTCTGCTGGCCATGCTCATCCTGCACCTCGGCGGATACGGCCTCAAGGGGCTATACGCACTGGAGGAATACTATGCGCGTAGACTCAGAGACTATTACAAAGCGCTGACGGTCGGCCCCTCGCACAACTACTACGCGGGCCGCGCCGGGTCGGACATCACGGAATGGGTCGCGTATTTTACCCAGGGCATGGCGCTCTCCTTCGAGAAAGTGCGCGACCAGGCGAGAAGCGAATCCGCCAGGGGCGGCAAAGACCAAACGAAACTGCTGCGCCATCTCGACACCCGGCAAAGAAAAGTGCTGGCGCTGTTCCGTCAATCACGCGAGATCACGGCGAAGCAGATCGCGGCGCTCTTTGGCTTCCAGCCGCGTACGGCGGCTCTGCTGTGCCAGCGCTGGGTGGAGAGCGGCTTTCTCGAAGTGACCAATCCGGCGAAAAAATCACGCCGCTACCAGCTCAATGATGTCTATGAGGCCATGCTGGAAGAAACCGGCAGGCCATAGCGCATCCGTAAACACTGCACCAAAAAAAGGCCGCGACACAAATCGTCGCGGCCCGCTGGAGGAGAGAAAGAATTGTCTGAGGAAAAGAGGAAGCTACTTCTGGTCGGAACTTTTTTTGCCGTGCTTGAGTGATGCATCTGTGCTGGCATTGGCGGAAGCGTCAGCCTGAGTGCTGCTGCCTGCTTTAGCGCCGCGCGCGGTGCCCTGCGTGCTGGCGCTGCTGCTGGTGTTGGTATTCGCGCTGGCACTGGTAGAAGACCCGCGCGCTCCGGCATTCACGCTGCTCCCCGTACCGGCGGATACATTGCTGCTGGCCGCATGGCTGCTGGTGTTGTTTACGTTCGTCGTGCCCTGCGCGCTGTTGTTCAGCGTGGCCGAAGCGTTATGCCCTGTCTGCGCTGCCGCGGATGTGGCGGACTGGGCCTGGCCCTGTGCCTGATTTGCGGCCATGGCGCTGGTATTCGCCGCCTTCTGTGAACCATTCTTCTGCGCTTTGGCTGCGGCGCTGATGCTGGAACTGGCGCTCGAATTAAGCCCGCCATTCGCACCGTTCTGCGCATTGGCTCCGATTTGCGTGCCGGAATTCAGTCCACCGGCGAGCGATCCGCCATTATGTCCGCCCAAACTGCCTGCGGCGCTGCCCGATCCGCGTACTACTCCGCCCAGCCCCAGTTGCGCGCTGGCCGTAAGCGACAGGCCTGCAATCATGGCCGCTGCTATAAAAAATTTCTGAGTCATCTTCATACTGTTTTCTCCCTGTGAGAAATCACATTCACCTATGTACAGTGCAAAGCTCATGCCAAAACACCTCGGCTAATGTAAAAGCCTGATTTCAGGAGAGTTGCTGGAAGTGCATGTCCCGCCGTCACAGGGAAGAATTTACCGGAAGCGCGCCGAAATTACAGAAAACACCATCCATCAGTCATAGGATTCTTCGCGCACCAAAGCGCAGCTTGCACACACTGATGCCACGTCCTCCCTTTACCCCGTTCCTCCGTGTTGAGGTTTACTGCGGCGGCTTAGGCGGAGGATTCTGCTTCTTCTTTTTGTCCATCATCTGGTTGAGCAGGTCCACCACGGAATTCTGCGGCTGAGCCTGATCTGTTCCTGCCGGTTGCTGCTGGGTGCCCGGTGGCTGATTGGCTGTCGGCTGTTGCTGCTTCTGGCCGCCAATCGCATTCAGGATTCCGCCAAACCCGCCCTTTTGCTGTCCATTGGCGCCGCCCTGTTTTCCGCCCATCACCGCGCCCAGCAGACTGTCGGTCAGTGCGCCGGGGTTCTTGCTGGTGGGCAAAAGATTTTGCAGCCTCATCTGCGCGATCATCTTCACGTCCGGCTCCACCTGCGGATGCTGCAACGTCCCGGTAACAATCACCGGAAGCACCAGCTCGCCCTGATTGTTGGCCAGCGCCGTATTCATAAAGCCGCCTACCTGATTGCCGCCCACCTGCTGGCTGAGCGCCTTGTTCAGCACGGCGGTCACATGCATATTCAGGGACTGCTTCCCCAGGTCCACCAGGCCCACGGCGGCCAGCGTGCCGCCATCAATCACCGCCTTCAGATTATTGGTCTGGGCCACGCCGTTCTTTACGTCAAAATTGCCGGTTAGCTGCGCCACATTGGTAAAGCCCTGGGACGAATGCGCCAGCCCCAAAAACTTTCCTACCGTGGATAGCTCGTGCAGCATGTCCAGCCCCACCAGCTTGCCGTTGCTGAGGTTCAGCACCAGGGTACCATTCAGTCCGCGGGCAATGGCGTCGGACGTGGGAGCGCTGAAGCTCGCATTCACGTTCGAGGCCAGCGCTCCATACAAAGTCTGCTTCACTGACGAGACGGACGAAAGCAGCTTGTTGGCGTCCACCTTGTCGGTCTTCATATTCACCGCATAGACGGGCTGCGCCGGACGCATATCGAGAGTGATGGTTCCACTCTCCGTTCCGTTATACAGGTTCGCCGTGACCGGATTGAGCTGGATCAAACCGTTATTCAAAGAAACATTGGCATGAACATTGGTCAGCATGAGGTCGTCATACTGCACCGTCCCCACATCGACTTTGCCGCCACCGGTCATTTTGGTGATGATGCTCGGCTGCGCCGCAGGTTCAGCATTCGCGGACGGCGTCAGGCTCCAGAAATCGCGATTGTCGGCGCGTTTGCCCGGCTGCGCCGCGACCAGCTGCTGCAGCTCCGTGACGTTGACTTTGTCCGCATTCAGCGTGAACTGCACCTGCGGCGCGGCGAAGTTCCGGAGCGTAAGCGTGCCGGTGGCGTTCGTCTGCCCCACTCCGGCGGAAAGATTGTTGAGCGTGGCTGAATTCTGGCTGAAGCCGAGGTCCGCGTTGCGCACCACCACTGGCTGAGTCAGCGAGGGCACTTTGAGCGTCGCGTTCTTTACGCTGCCGCTTCCATTAAAAACCAGAGCGGAGAAATCTTTGGTCGGCCCCTGCACGCGAACGTCGAGCGCCAGCATGCCGTCACCCGTAATGCCCTCGACAGCGGAAACTCCATAAGCTTTGGCAATGTTCAGCACCTCGGCAATCTTCGCGCTGGGCAAGCGCAGGGCCGCATGGATGATGCTGTTCGGCGTGGTGTACTGCGAAAGCTCAAGGCTTGCCGTCACGGTGGTTGCGCCGGTGGTGGCAGTAAAGTTGTTTGAGGTTATGGTTTGCGGCGTGAGCGTCAGCTCCACGTCACCGGCCTTTACCGGCTCCGCCAGCTCTTTGCCGCTGATCACCACTTCACGCAGCGAGAGATGCCCGTTCAGCGCCGGACTGGTGGCCGCGCCGCTGGCATGGATATCGGCATTCACGCGGCCGTTCACGTCCGTTCCCTGGCCAAAAGCCACGCCAAATGCCGAAGCCAGGCGCGCGGCCTGCGCCAGAGTGGCATCGGCGGCCGTGAGTTTCAGGTCGATCCGGGCCGGAGTTTCTTTAGCATTGACGGTTCCGGCAATACCCACCGGGGCCGTCCCCAGCTTCAGGTCTCCGCGATGAATCTGGATTGTGTCATTTGTGAGATCGTCGGCCACGTCGTAATCAATGGTGATGGGATAGCCGATGCGCACATTGTGAATGTGCGGATCGTCAAACTTCATGGCTCCGCTGGATACGATCTTCCCGCCGGAGCTCTGGACTTTGGCGCTTCCTGAAACCTGCGCGTCCATGCCGCTGGTGGCGGGCGAATTCAAAAACTGCGCCGCGGAGGCAAGTGAAACCTGGTCGAGACTCAGCGTGCCGGAAAAACTCGTGCCTGCCGGATCAGAAGACTGCAGCGGACCGCCCTTGCCATCGAGTGACAGCAATTGCCTGCCCTCACCCGGAAGATGCGCGGCCACCTTGACGGAAAACTCCTGATTCGGCGCAAAATCGTTCACCGTAAGATCAATGTGGTCATAGACGGCGCGTGGCTTGCGCTTCTGCTGATCAGTGACCGCCACCTGCCCGTCATGGATCTCCAGACTGGCCAGCGCAAATTGTTCGGAAGAAGATTTGCCCTCCGCCGGGGGCTTTTGCTGGGCGCTCGGTGGAGCAGGGGCTGCCGTTTGAGACGGCGCGTTCTGTGATGCTCCAGGTTTGCTCTGCTGCCCCAAAGACGCAAAATTCCACTGGCCCCTGGTGTCCCGCACCAGCTCAATACGCGGCCGCTCCAGGCGCAGTGACTTAATGTCCACTTCCTTGCGCAGCAGCGGCAGAAGCCGCACGCTTACCACCAGTTTTTCCGTCGCGGCAAAGGGCCGGCCAGCTGGAAAGCTGTTGTCTTCCCCCAGCGCGGCATTGTCCACTTCAAAAGAGGGCGGCAGCAGGCTCAGACTCATCTGCCCCAGAGAAACATTTCGACCCAGCTTTTTCTCCAGTTCCGTTTGGATCTGATTGTGGTACTGGTTCACGTCGATTACATGCGGCAGAATAAGCACCGCCGCCAGGACCAGTACAGCAAGAACAAGGACTGCAATGCCAGCTTTGCGCACGACTGCCTCCTTTTGCGTTATAAAACAGTCTACTCGCATAAGGCTTTAAAGAATTGGAAGCAACGTGCCGAATCGTGGTTGCACTGCCCCTGGCAGGGCTGCCCGCTGCTTAAGTTTTGTTCGCCCCTGCGGAAGTGCGGCGCTTTTTCGGAGGTTCGGGCTTCTTGAGTCCCAAAGCAATATCAGCCAGTTCCAGCAGCCGTGAACCGGTCGGTGTGGCCATCCGGTCATTCCAGGCGCGGTCCCCATTATCACCCTTGAGGTTGGATTTGGACGCAATCCAAAGATCGTCCGGCTGCACCATTAGATTTTGCTTTGGTGATTTCTTTTTCTTCGTCAGCTTGTTTGGCCCGTTCTTTTTAGCTGGCACACGTATACCTTGTTATTGAGCAACTTTATTGAATAAATACTCAGTAACGGAACAGTCTTGTCCGCCGTTGTTTATGAAACTTTTTTGAAGATTGCGGAACATAGTTTAACGCACACCCCCGGAAAAAATGAAGAACTTTTTTCTTGTAATCTCAGGGGTACGTAACTCCGGAAGGTATTAATGTATTCCCCTGAATCTGGAAGCAGCCACCAGCAGCGCCGCTCATTGACGCTGGCTGGCCTCGCTTGTTAGACTCGTGCTTTTAAGCCACTTAAATCCCACCTTAAGAAGGTCTCAGGTGCAAAGTTATACCCGTCACAAGTTGAAGCAGGATCGTTTCGCTGAAACCGCCCATGAAGCAGCAGACTGGGCCGGCGCCCACCGTCGCACCACCTTTTTGGTGGGCAGCATTGTTGTGGTTCTGGCGGTAATCACGGCAGGCTTGTATCTCTGGCACGAACATCAGGCCGAGCAGGGCAACTTGGCTCTGGGCAAGGCCATGCGGACCGCATCCGCGCCGGTGCGCCAGCCCGGAGAGCCCGCGCCGCAGGATGGCTCGCCGAGCTTTTCGAGCCCTGCCGAGCGCGAAAAAGCGGCGGAAAAAGAATTCGGGGAAGTTGCGAATAAATTCAGCTGGACCAAAGCCGGAAAGATTGCGCGTTATATGGAAGGCACAACCGCCATTCAGGCAGGCGACAGCGCCCTTGCCGAGCAGGAGCTGAAGTCGGCCGCCGGCTCTGGCGATCACGACCTTGCCGCTTTGGCCCGTCTGGCTCTGGCCAACTTCTATCGCTCCACGGACCGGCAGTCTGATGCCTTAAAGCTTTACAACGACCTCGTCGACCACCCTGCCGATACTGTCTCCAAAGCCCAGGCGCAACTGGAGAAAGCGGAGATGTACGAAAAATCCAATCCCCAGGAAGCTTCGAATCTGTATCAACAGATTCAAAAAGAAAATCCGGCCACCATGGCCGGGCAGATTGCCGCTTCCAAACTGCAGCCAAAATAACTGCATATTTCAGGAACGGCAAACCCTGTCCTGATACCTGCATCTGTATGAGCTGGCGGGAGAATCTATCTCGCCAACTCATCAGGAGCACAAAAACATGAAGTCCTTTTTGGCGGGATTAGGCATTGGCATAGGTTTGGGAATATTGTTTGCCCCCATGAGCGGCGCGGAAACCCGTGATAATCTGCAGCGTCAGGCAGGCGACCTGGCAGATTCGGCCCGCGATCTTGTGGACCAGGGCAAAGAACGAGTACGCACCACGGTCTCGGCGATCCGCAGCAAAGCGGAACGGGTCGTCAGCCAGGAACCGACCGGCACCGGAACCGGAAATCTGTAACCTGCCTGCACATGGCGATTGGCAGGTTGTAACCATGGCTGTACATTGGTGACACTGATCGAAGAGTTTCCGGCTATTTTTGATCAGTGTCATCCTTAAAAATCAGCTTTGGGACCCGGAATGCTCTCTCTGCGCTTTCTTGACACTCTCTGCACACACCTTTATTCTAGGGATTGTTTCCAGCATCTCTCCGTTAGGTGCTTTTTGCGGCGGACACGCCGCTCCGGAGTGCTCTCATGTTCATAAAAGTTAAGGAACTTGAACTCCGGAAGATAACGTTTGATGAAGCTTTCACTCCGGGCGTTATCGATCTCGGACAGGAAATTCAGCAAAACACTCCGCTGTTGGCTGGAGGGCGCGCTGAGTTGATCGAGGAAAACCGGGGTGCACGCGAAGTAGTGGAAGACATCCGTTTGGTGGGAAATTTTTCCACCCAGGTAACAGCGCGATGTGCCCGCTGCCTGGAGCCGGTAAGCCAGGATGTGAAGGAATCGTTTGACCTGCTCTACCGCCCTCTGGGTGTAGATGCCAAAGGCGACGATAATTCCATAGGACGCGCGGAAACGGAGATTGGGTACTACGAGGGCGAAGGCGTCCTGCTGGAGGACATTCTCAAGGAGCAGATTCTGCTGGCGCTGCCGGTCAGAATGCTCTGCCGTACGGGCTGTAAAGGTCTGTGTCCGCATTGTGGACTCAACCTGAACGTGGAAAGCTGCGATTGCGCGGCCGCCCCGCCCGATGTGCGCTGGTCGGCGCTTGAGGACATTCGCAGGAAGCTGGAACAATGACCGGAATTTATCAGGAAAGGTTTTAACGGCAATGCCAAATCCAAAACGGCGGCACTCGAAGGCCAGAACTTCCCGGCGTCGCGCACATGATTTTCTTACCACGCACTCCCCATCGGAGTGCCCGAACTGCCATGAACGCAAGATGCCGCATCGCGTTTGCCCCAAGTGCGGACACTACAAGGGCCGTGAGATCGTCGAAGTAAAGGAAACCAGCTAATCTGGCCGTGGAACCCGTCATAGCTCTCGATGCCATGGGGTCGGACCGGGCCCCCAGGCCCGAAATCGAAGGGGCTCTGGCCGCCGCACGCAACTATGGCGTTAAGGTCCTGTTGGTCGGGCCGGAAGAACAGCTCCGGCAGGAACTCAGGAACCACCCGTCGGCCAGCTATCTCCCCATTGAACTGGTAAACGCGACTCAGGTCATCGGCATGACGGAGAAGGCCGCGCAGGCTGTTCGCGGCAAACGCGACTCCTCCATGCATGTAGGCCTGCGTCTCGTTCGGGAAAAACAGGCCATGGGCTTTGTCACGGCCGGTAATACCGGCGCCGCCATGGCCACGGCCAAAATGGTTTTGGGAGCTCTTCCTGGCGTGGATCGCCCTGCCCTGGCCACGGTGTTTCCCACCTCGGCCGGCAAGCCCTGCATTCTGATCGACGTGGGCGCCAACGTGGACTGCAAGCCGCAAAATCTGGCCCAGTTCGCCATCATGGGCGAGATGTACTCTCGCTCCATTTTCGGCGCTCGCCGCCCCAGCGTGGGTCTGCTCTCCATCGGCGAAGAAGAAACCAAAGGCAACGAGCTCACGCGCCAGGCTTACCTGCTGCTCAAGGAACTGCCGTTGAATTTCATCGGCAACGTGGAAGGCCGCGACCTCTATAACGGCCATGTGGACGTAATCGTCTGCGATGGCTTTGTCGGCAATGTTGCCCTGAAGATTTCCGAAGGCCTGGTCGAGGCCATCCGCTTCCTGCTGAAGGAATCTCTGCGCTCGACCATTACTTCGCAGGTCGGTGCTTTGCTCTCGCGCCGTGCCTTTGTGGATTTCGGCAAGCGCCTGGATTATTCCGAATATGGCGGCGCACCGCTGCTCGGGCTCAAAGGCGTGGCCATTGTGGGCCATGGCGCTTCCAACACCAATGCCATCAAGAATGCCATTCGCGTGGCCCGGCAGTTTGCCGAATCCGGCATCAACGCCCGCATCGAGCAGGAATTCACCAGCCGTCGGCGGGAAGTTATCGTCACCACCGCCGCCGAAGAGGACTGAAAATCTTTCATGACTTTTTCTCCTGTAGCTTTTCTCTTCCCTGGACAGGGATCACAAGCCCCAGGCATGGGCAAGGAACTGGCAGCGCTCTATCCCGTGGCGCGCCAAACCTTTCAGGAAGCCGACGATTCTTTGGGCTTCGCTCTTTCCCAGCTCTGCTTTGAAGGTACGGAAGACCAGCTCAAAATGACGGAGATCACTCAGCCGGCCATCCTCACCGTGAGTGTTGCCGTCTGCCGAGTGCTCAAAGAAAAAGGCATTACGCCCCAGTACGTGGCCGGACACAGTCTGGGCGAATACTCGGCCCATGTAGCGGCAGGAACGCTCACCTTTGCCGATGCCGTGCGCACCGTTCACCATCGCGGAAAATACATGCAGGAAGCCGTACCCCCAGGCGAAGGTGGTATGGCTGCCATCCTCGGCATGGAGATTGCTCCTCTGAGCGAGGTCTGCGCCGAAGCCGCGCAGGGTGAGACAGTCTCGCCCGCCAATATCAATTCGCCCGGCCAAATCGTGATTTCCGGCCATCAGAAAGCGGTAGAACGTGCTGCCGAGCTGGCCAAACAGCGCGGGGCCAAACGCGCCATCATGCTCCAGGTAAGCGCACCCTTCCATTGCGCGCTCATGCAGCCCGCCCAGGACCTGCTGGCTGCGGACCTGCAAGCGCTTAAGTTTCAGGATCCTCAAATTCCCGTCATCGCCAACATTGATGCTGAACCAAAAACTTCCGCAGACGCATCGCGGGAAGCCCTCATTCGCCAGGTGACCGGCGCGGTCGCATGGGCCCCTTCCATGGAAAAGCTGATTCAGCTCGGAGTGAAGACGTTCGTTGAGGCTGGCCCAGGCAAAGTCCTGTGCGGGCTGATGCGCCAGATTGATCGTTCTCAGACCTGCATGAACGTGGAAGACGCGGCCTCGCTGCAGAAAGTCACTGAGTTTTTCGCCTCTCCGGTAACGGCCTGATCTTTTAACATGGCCGCTGCCGGACTTACTGGCAGGAAACAGTGATCGGCGACGTGGTGATCGTTCTCGATCCCTTTTCTACCCACATCGACTTGCTCTCGGCAATATGGTTGATCGTGACCACCACGACTACTCCGCTGGAATCGTAACCCTTGGCCGGCGGCTCCAGCGAGCAGTCGATATGGTGTGTGGTGATGGCCCCATACTCGCTGCCTGGCCCCCAGTCGAGTATGAACTGATTGACGCCGTATTTGTATCTGTCCGGATGATGCTTCCAGTTCGGATCGGCAAAGTAAATGCCATAGGCCTCGTCGTAATTCTTCGCCTCAATCGCCTCAAAGAACCGGTTGATCGCGTGCTCTTCCGGCCAAAATCGGTAAATGCGCCAAAGAACAAGCGCGACGATCAGCACCGCCGCCACAGCGCCAATGATTTTCCAGCGGCGGCGCGCCACCGTGGGATCGTATTCTTTTGCGTCCAGCAGAGTCATTTTTGGGGGTCCTTCAAAGCGTACGTTTGAACAACAGCGTTGATAATGTAAACATCACCAGAGCAAACAATCCAAGATACAGCAGGTCTGGCCAAATTGCAGCCAGGCCCACGCCTTTCAGCAGTACCGCCTTAAAGCCGTGGACGGAATAAGAAAAAGGATCAATCCACGCAATGAAGCGCAGCCATTTGGGAAACGCCAGCGTGGGATAAATGGCGCCGCTGGGAAAATAAAGCAGCGTGTTCAGAATTCCGAATATGGCGCGCGGAACCAGAGGATCGTTCACACGCACCATCAACACAAACATCATGGAGATAAAGGCAAACGAAGTCAGGGCAATCAGTAAAAAAAGCCAGATCAGGCTCTCCGGACTAAATGTGCTTCCCACGCCGGCGATCAGCGATCCAATCACCGTAAGCACGATTCCGGCGCCCATGGCCTTGAAGGCTCCAGCCAGATTCAGCCCGGCAACCAGCTCCATTTTGGTGATCGGCGTGACCAAATAACCTTCATGAACGCCGCGGGCCTTGTCGTCGATGTACACAATGCCGCCGCCGATCATCACGCTCACAAACATGGCCAGGGCAATCGAGCCCGGCAGCAAATATTTTATGTATTCGATGTAGGGATAAAGCTCCACCACGTCCAGTTCAATCTGCTGCAGAAGCCGCGGCTGCACGTCCGGCTGATTCAGCGCGTCCACCAGACGCGTCAGGCTGTCTTCAAACGCCGAGGTCGTGAAATTGTCGGTATTGTCCAGTACCAGCCCGATTTTGGGCCGCGTGTGTTCATACACATTGCGGGAAAACTGCGGCGGAATCACGATGCCCGCGTTCAGATTCCCGGTGCGAACGTCGTTCACCATCTCCCGCTCATCGCGGTAATAAATCGGCCGGTAGGTGCGCGCGTTGCTTTGTACCGACTGCAGGGCCTCTTTCACCCGGATGGCCTGTGGTCCATTGTCGTGGTCCACAATTCCCATTTTTGCATCGCGTATCTTGCCGCCAAAAGCGTTGCCCAGAACAATCAGCTGCACCAGCGGAAAGACCATGGCCGCCATCATCAGCGCGGGCGAGCGAAAAAACTTGCGGAGATCGCGCTCCACAATGGCCATCATGCGTTCGCCGCTGAAAAATGGCCGCATGATCAGCGCTCCACTGGCGTATAAAGATTGGAGTTCACCATGTGGTCGCGCAATTGCCTTCCGGTGTAGTGGACAAAAACGTCATCCAGTGTCGTGCTCTGCACGGTCAGAGTTTTGATCTGCACGTTCGCCTGAATGGCCGCTTCCACCAGCGCCGTGGTGGAAGCCGACCCGTCATCGGTCAGCAGGCGGTATGTGTCCGCGCTTTCAGGCTGCACCGAGTTCACGCCGCGCAGGGTGGCTAGAGTCTGCTGCCAGCCGGAGGGCGCGCTGTGGAACTGCGCCTCGATCACGCTGGAGCCGGGCACGCTGGCCTTGAGCGCGCGTGGCGTATCCAGCGCCACCAGTTTTCCATGGTCGACAATGGCAATGCGGTCGCACAGCCGGTCTGCCTCGTCCATGTAATGCGTGGTGATGAGCACGGTGAGATTTCGCTTCTGCTTGATGCTGGTAATCATCTCCCACACGGCCACGCGTGAAACCGGATCCAGTCCCGTGGTAGGCTCATCGAGAAAAAAGATTCGCGGACGGTGCACCAGGCCGCGCGCAATCTCCAGCCTGCGTCTCATGCCGCCGGAAAGATTTCTGGCTGGCGCATCTCGCCATTGCGTCAAATCCACCAGCTCCAGCAACTCTTTGATGGAAGCCTCGCGGTCGGCTGCGGGAATGCCATATAGCTTGGAGTAAATGCTCAGATTTTCCCAGACGGTCAGATCACCGTCGCTGGTCATGGCTTGGGGAATCACTCCCATCGAAAGGCGGGCGCGGGTGGCGTTCTTTTTGACGTCGTATCCCTCAATCAGTGCCGTGCCAGAAGTGATTTCCAAAAGCGTGGTCATCATGCGAATGAGCGTGGATTTTCCCGCTCCGTTTGGCCCCAGCAGTCCAAAGATCTCTCCCTCAGCCACATCAAAAGAGACACCATCCACGGCGGTGAAGTTCCCGTAACGCTTGACGATGTTGAGAACTTCAATTGCTTTCTTCACTGCCTCACCTGGCCTTTGCTTTGGACTTTGGGAGCAGGACCTCCGCCGTCATGCCCGGCACGAGGGTCTTTTTGCTGTTGTCCACGGCGACTTTTAACACCACGGTTTTGATGTCGCGCTTGCGGCGATCCACGTCGCGCTGCGTGGCGAAGTCGGCTTCCGGGGCCTTGAAGATGACTTTGCCAGGGATGGTGCCACCCGAGGGCAGCCGGACCTGAAGCGGATCGCCCAGGGCAATCTGCACCGCCTCGGTTTCAGGAATCGCCGCACGCACCCAGGTATCGCTCAAATCGGTGACCACCACAATCGCCTGCCCGGCATTCACCACTTCGCCTTCGCGCGCGGCGCGCACCGTCACAATGCCGCTCACAGGCGCCACCACGTTCGTATAACCCAGCCGCGCCTGCGCCGATTCCAGCTGTGCCTGCGCGCTCAGGGCCTGTGCTCGTGTTGCCGCCACCGTACTTTGCGCGGCATGTGCCTGGTTCGTCCGCGCCTGGGCTGCGGCCAGGTCGGCCTGCGCCGCGTGAACTTGGCCTTCCAGCGATCGCACCAGCGCTTGCTGCGCTTTGAGCTGGGCTGCTGCCTCGTCCGCTAGTTGTTGCGAAACCACTCCCTGTTTGGCCAGCTCGATGGTGCGCCGGGAATCGCTCTCAATACGCTGCAGATCGGCCTGGGCCTGCAACAGGCTTGCCTGTGCGGCCCGCAGCCGGGCCTCATAGCTCGTGACGCCGCTCGCGGTTTCGCCCGTGGCCTGCGCCTCGGTCGCGCGCGTCTGCGCCACCTGGTTCCGCATGCTGGCCACCGTGGCCTCGGCCGCTTTGCGCTCCGCTGTAAGCTCCTGGGAGTCGAGCACGGCAATGGTCTGTCCGCTCTTTACGGCATCGCCTTCTTCGACTGCCAGCCGCTCAATGCGTCCCATAATTTTAGGACTCACCACCACCTGATTGGCATCGACGGTACCAATCAAAACCAGATCGGAGCTGTGGTCTGTGGAAAGAAAGTAGTACACAATGGCGACCAGCAGCAGCACTCCCAGGAAACCAAAAAACTTGTTTCTCTGGCTCATTTACGTTTGCCTTTGGGCCGCTCCGCGGGCGTGAACAGCGCCGCCGAGACAAAGTCCAGCACTGCGGCGCGCCGCTCGGCAATGCCCGTGGTGGAAAGAGGATCGCCCGGCGTCATCAAACGCAGTGCCGGAATGCTGATGAAATAAAAAATGATGATGCCCAGAATCGACGCAATGGCCTGATGCGGCTCAACTTTGCGAAATTCCCCGCACCCGATTCCTTCTTCCACCAGCTTGATCAGCCGCATATACATGGGCTGGGCATCGCGCTCGAAAAGCCTGCTGGCGGGTGGAGAAAGCGTACGCCCAGTGGAGCGCATGAATTCGCGCTGCACCAGCCGTGTATAACCTGGAGCGCCGGAAATATAGTCAAAATGCGTCTTCACGTAGAGCAGCATACGCTCGCGCGGCGAAAGGTCCGTGCGGTCGAGCACCGTCATCACCCGGGAAACCAGCCCGGACAACACCTGCTCCAGCGCAGCCGTATAAAGACCTTCCTTGTCCTTGAAGTAGTAATACAGCAGCGCCTTGTTGACGCCGGCACGACGGGCAATCTCCTCCGTGCGCGCCCCCGAGGGCCCTTCATGCATGAACTCCTCGAGCGCCGCTTTCAAAATTGCGGCGCGCGTCTTTTCCGGCTCACCTCGTGAGCCAGATTTGCCGGGTTTGGAGGTAACAGCCATTTAATTAACCAGTTAGTTACATTATTGCAGGGAAAACGCCCATGCCCAAAAAAATCGACGAGGATGGCAGGCATGGTTAGAGAACTTAAGAGGCAGCTGCAGAATGAATTGTAAAGTTGAAAACCATTGCCTGCCAATATATAATTCTCGGGATTTTTAATACATATATCCTAGGCAGGAAGGTGTGTAGTATGGCAAACACATTTGGCAATTGGCTCAGACGCGCTCGTATACGCAATGCTCTGAGCCAAACAGAATTAGGCGAAAAGGTCGGTGTTACAAATGCCTCTATATCGAACTGGGAAAATAATAAGTCAGTCCCTGACGAGAAAAAAAGACTATTAAGAAATATTTTAGGTAGCTGGCCTACCTCAACGAATACCGACCAGGAAGATGATTTGGATGTCGGAGCATCGCCTTTTGCAGCATGGTTAACACGGGTTCGCCTAGAAAAGAAATTATCGGTTACCGAGCTTGCAGTAAAAACCGGGCTTTCTGTCCCAGCATTATATAATCTTGAAGCAGGACGCATCAGTAATCCACGCAAAGAAACGGTAATTAGACTAGAAAAGGCCTTAAAGACAACATTGAAAGATGATGTAAAAGAAGAAATACAAAAAGAAGCAGCCATAGAAGGATTTGGGGAGCTAACTGAGTTCGACCCCCATAACGATCTAGATCTACCAACAGTCGGCGGCATATATGTATTGTATGACATTTCTGAAAGACCTATCTATGTTGGACAAGGATCTATAATTAGAGATCGGATAAGAATTCATCGTGACAAGTTTTGGTTCAAAGCACCTATTGTACACACAGCAGCTTATGTACAAATCCAGAAAGAAGACGAGCGCAAACAAATAGAAACACTTTTAATTCGTTTTCTAAAAAAAAATGCAGTGATCAATAAGCAGAATGTTGATCGCTGATCATAAAAGTCTATAGATTTACGTCTTTGATGACGTACGAGTTTTTACACTGCTATACCGCGCAGCCGGACGCTTCACATATTTCCAGTTCCGCGGCTTGCCTTCCCTGAGCCATTCTATGGTCGTAGCCAGCCGTTTGGCGCGAGTCTCCGGCGTTTTGGCTTCGGTAATCCACTCCACGTATTCGCGTTTGTTGGTGGTGCTAAATCCGGAAAACACGGCATCGGCCTCGGGGACGGCTTTCAGCGCCTTGCTGAGATCGTCTGGGACCCTCAGCGCGGGTTTCGCCTTCTTAGGTCGGGAAGCAGGCTTGATTCCGGCCTCATTCTGCCGCGCCGCCTCTTTCACATAGCCAACAATCACGCTGTCTTTCGGCAAATCGCTGAGCGCGGCAATACGGCCAAACTGCCCCATGGCTTCGCTTTTGGCGGGAGCCAGTTGGCGCTTCCAGAAGCCAAAAGCGCAGTGGCCCTTGAATCCCGCCATGCTGCAAAGCACGCCTTTGTATTCGAAATGCGGAAAGCCCCACTTGATCGTCTCTTCCACTTCCGGACATCCGTTATGAATCAGAGCGCGCAGGTGCTTCAGAATGGGCCGGGCGAAATCGGCGGCGCTGGCGATGTAAGCGTCCACGCGAGGATCTTTTTTGGCCATTGCACTTCCCCTTTGAAAGCAAAATAATATCGCAGACCGTTTGCCGTCGCCTCTTCATTTCTGCTGCAATGCAATAGTGCTGGATCGGAAACTTTCGCACCAATCCTCATTCCTCGTCCATTCGCACTTTAGCTCTGTTTGTTAGAATTAAGGGTTTGCCCATCACTCCCAACTAGCAGGAAAACCCTGAATGCCTGAAACGATGTTTGCCGTTGTAAAACCGGAGGCCACGCCGGGAGCTGTCGTGCGCCAAATGCCGGTCCCCACGATTGGGCCGGACGATGTTTTGGTGAAAGTCAAAGTGGCCTCGGTCTGCGGCACCGACCTGCACATTTACAACTGGGACCAGTGGGCCCAGAACCGCATCAAGCCGCCGCTGATTCCGGGCCATGAGTTCTGCGGCCACGTTGCCGCCGTGGGAAAGAATGTAACCACGGTCAAAGAAGGCGACTTTGTCTCCGCCGAAATGCATGTGGCCTGCGGCAAGTGCTACCAGTGCCGCACCGGCCAGGCCCATATCTGCCAGCACGTAACCATCATCGGCGTGGACGCCAACGGTGCCTTTGCCGAATTCGTAAAGATTCCCGAATCGAACATCTGGAAGATTGACCCTGGCATTCCCGCCGACTACGCCAGCGTGCTCGATCCTCTGGGCAATGCCGTGCATACGGCGCTGGCAGGCGAGATCGCCGCCACCACCGTGGCTGTGATCGGCTGCGGCCCCATTGGCCTGTTCTCCATTGCCGTGGCCCGCGCCAGCGGAGCCACCCAGATTTTCGCGCTCGAAGTCAACGAGCACCGGCGCAAGCTGGCCACACAGATGAAGGCCGATATGGCCCTGAATCCCGTTACCGACAATGTCTATGAAAAGGTCATGAACGCCACCAACGGCATTGGCGTGGACGTGGTGCTGGAAATGTCCGGCAAGACCGATGCGATCAAGCTGGGCTTCAAAATCCTGCGCCTCGGCGGACGGGTCTCCCTGCTCGGCATTCCTTCGAAGCCGGTCGAATTCAATCTGGCCGACGACGTTATTTTCAAAGGCGCGGTGGTGCAGGGCATCAATGGCCGCCTGATGTACAAAACCTGGTATCAGATGAACGCATTGCTCAAGGCGGGCAAGCTCGATCTTGGCCCGGTCATCACCGACCGCATGGCGCTCTCCGACTTCAGCAAAGGCATGGACCGTCTGAAGACCGGCGAAGCAAGCAAAATTTTGCTGTATCCGAACGGGATACAGAAGTAGCCGCAGATTTTCGCAGAGGAACGCTGATTAAAAAACTAAGCCACGAATTACGCGAATAGACACGAATCATAGATGTATCGAAACCCGTGTTCATTCGCGTACATTCGCGGCCCATGCATCTGATCTGCGTTCATCTGCGTATATCAGCGGCAAATAATTTTTTCAGGAGTCATTCATGCCAACCGCCACGCGCGCCCAGCTCTCTTATCTCACCGATCAAATGAACGATCTCCGCGCCAAAGGCACGCACTTCAATCTGCGTGTACTGGGGGACGCCCAGGCGCCGGAGTGTACGTTTGACGGCAAGCGGGTCATCAATCTGGCTTCCAACAATTATCTGGGGCTCACCACGCATCCCAAACTGCGCGAAGCCGCGCTGGCAGCGATCCACAAATACGGCGTGGGATCGGGCGCGGTGCGCACAGTGAGCGGCACCATGTCCATCCACATGGAGCTGGAAGAAAAGATTGCCCGCTTCAAACACACCGAAGCCGCGGTCGTGTTCCAGTCCGGCTTTACCGCCAATGCCGGTACGGTATCGTCGATTCTGGGCAAGGAAGATTTCATTATTTCCGACGAGTTGAACCACGCCAGCATCATTGACGGCGCGCGCCTCTCCCGCGCCACCATCAAGGTGTTTCGCCACAAAGACATTCCGCACGCCGAAGAGCAGCTGGCGTCCATTGCCAGCCAGCCCGGCCACAAGCTCATCATCACCGACGGCGTCTTCTCCATGGATGGTGACATCGGCCCGCTCCCCGGGCTCTGCGATCTGGCCGAAAAGTACGGCGCCATCATGATGATTGACGATGCCCACTCTTCCGGCGTCCTCGGGCGCAACGGACGCGGCACCGTGGACCACTTCAACATGCACGGCCGCGTGGATATCCAGGTGGGAACGCTCTCCAAAGCCATCGGCGCGCTCGGCGGCTACGTCTGCGGATCACGCGAGCTGATCGATTTTCTCTATCATCGCGCCCGGCCCTTTCTGTTCTCCACTTCGCATCCGCCGTCCGTGGCCGCCACCTGCATTGCCGCCTTCGACGTGCTGGAGCAGGAGCAGGAGCTGATCGAAAAACTCTGGGACAACACCCGCTTCTTCAAGAAAGAGCTGGGCACGCTGGGCTTCAACACCGGTGGCGTAAGTACACCTGTCAGCGAAACGCCGATCACTCCCATCATCGTGGGTGAAGGCCGTTTGGCCATGGAGTTCAGCCGCGAGCTGTTCAATGAAGGTGTCTTCGCGCCGGGAATCGCCTTCCCGACGGTCGCCGAAGGCAAAGCCCGCCTGCGCACCATCATGAGCGCGACCCACACCAAAGATCAGCTCAGCAAAGCGCTGGAAGTGCTCAAGAAGGTCGGCAAGCGGATGGGGATTGTTTCCTGATAATCCCGAACGCAGTGAGGGAACCTTATCGCAGCGATGAAGTTTATGGGAAATAGAGCGAGGGAGTGATATCCCTCGCTGCGCTTTTTGGTTTTCACGAACGAAACTTGAATTTTCCGCCAACCACCGTCGCTACAACTTTGCCCTGCATCTGCCAGCCATCAAAGGGCGAGTTCTTCGATTTCGATAGGGACGCCCCGGCCTGATACGTCCACTTCTTCGCCGGATCAAAAATAGTTACATCGCCATGTGATCCCGGCGCCAGCGTTCCCCGGCGTTCGAGGCCCATCACGCGGGCCGGATTGGCGGTAAGCAACTCGACAATGCGGCCCATCGGGATCTTTTCTTTTTTGTGCAGAATGGAAATACAGAGCCCCAGCGCGGTCTCAAGGCCGGTAATGCCAAACGGGGCCAGGTCGAACTCAGAATTCTTCTCGTTACGTGTATGCGGAGCGTGGTCCGTAGCCACGCAGTCCACCGTGCCATCGGCCAGCCCGGCCAGAAGCGCCGCGCGGTCTTCCCGAAAACGGAGCGGCGGATTCATTTTGAAATTGGTGTTGTACTCGCCCACATCTTCGTCGATGAGCGCAAAGTGGTGCGGCGCGACTTCGCAGGTCACCTGCACCTGCTCGCTTTTGCCTTTGCGGACAGCCGCCAGCGCATCCGAGGTCGAAAGATGGGCCACGTGATAGCGGGACTTCGTCTCCGCCGCCAGCGCGATGTCTCTTTCCACAATGGAAGACTCGGCTTCAGCGGGCCATCCGCGCAGTCCCAGGCGAAACGCTGTTGGCCCCTGATGCATGGAAGCACCCTGCGTCATGCGCGTATCTTCCGCGTGCTGCACTACGAGAATTCCCGCCACGGCTGCCGTGAGCAGGACCTCGCGCATGAGCTTGTCGTGCAGAATGGGCTTGCCGTCATCGGTTATGGCCACGGCCCCCGCCCGCTTCAGCATCACAAAATCGGTGAGCTGTTCGCCCTGGCTGCCTACCGTTGCGGCGGCAATGGGAAAAACGTTGATCTGCGCGCCGCGCTCCGGGTCCTGCAGCCAGCGCGTAAGCGCCGGCAGATCATTCACCGGATTGGTATTCGGCATGATGCAGACCGAGGTAAAGCCTCCGGCTGCGGCTGCCGCCGTGCCCGTGGCAATGGTTTCTTTCACCGTTTGCCCCGGCTCGCGCAGATGCACATGAATATCAATAAATCCAGGCGAGACGATCAGCCCCCGGGCATTCAAAGTCTCGTCGGCCCTGGCCCCGCCGCGCAGCTTCCCCTGCGGCGCTACTTCCGCCACAACGCCGTCCTCAAGGAGCAGGTCGTAGTTGCCGTCCAGCTTTTGGGTAGGATCAATGAGACGGCCATTGCATATGGCCAGGCTATTACCTTGCCGCCGCTGATGCACACTGGTGAACGCTGATTTTTTTTCTTTCATTCTCGAATGCCAATATCTGCGGCGAATGGCTTCCCTTATGCCATCCCCATACACTTGGTCATCACCGCCATGCGCACATAAACTCCGTTGTGCACCTGCTCTTCAATCACGGACTGCGGAGAATCGGCCACTTCGGTCTGTATTTCCATGCTGCGGACCATCGGGCCTGGATGCATCACAATAGCGTCTTTCTTTGCCATGCTGAGCCGTTCCAGCGTGAGCCGGTACTGCACTCCGTATTTTTCCGGATCGATTCTCAGCCCGCTCAGCCGCTCTTTTTGCACCCGCAGCATCATGACCACGTCGGCTTTATGCACGGCTTCGTCCATGTTCCGCACGATCTTCGCCCTGGGCGCGAGCGTGAGCGCGGTTTCCGGCAACAGCTCCGGCGGCCCGCAGAGCACGATGTTGGCCCCGAATTTTGAAAGCAGATGGATGTTGGACCGGGCCACGCGGCTGTGCTGAATGTCTCCCACCAGGGTAACGTTCAGCCCCTTCAGGCTCTTCTTGTGGCGCAGCATGGTATAGGCGTCGAGCAGCCCCTGGGACGGATGCTCGTGCATGCCATCACCCGCGTTGATGATCGGCACGTTCAAATTGCGGGCCAGCACATGCGGCGCGCCGGAAGAAGGATGGCGCATAATGATGCAGTCCGCGCCCAGCGCCTGCAGCGTCTTGCCCGTATCCACCAGCGACTCGCCCTTTTCCACGCTGGAAGCCGTGGCGCTGATCACCGAGGTGTGCGTGCCCAGCAGTTTGGCGGCAAACTCAAACGACACGCGCGTACGCGTGGAAGCCTCATAGAAAAGCAGTGCGATGCGCTTGCCGTGGAGAATCGGCCGCGTCGGCCGGGTGTGCATCTTCCGGGCCAGAGTGAGGATAGCTGAAATGTCCTCGGCTCCCAGGCGTTCGAGATCGAGTAAGGACCAGGTGCGTGCCATCCTGACTACTGTACACGCTCCACGAGCATGACCTGCTCCTCGGAATCGATTTCCGAGAGCTTAACTTCCACAATCTCGCTTGCCGTCGTCTGGATCGTGCGTCCGATGAACGCCGCTTCAATCGGAAGCTCGCGATGTCCGCGGTCGATCAGCACGCAAAGCTGTACGCGTTTCGGGCGGCCATGGTCAAACAGCGCGTCCATTGCCGCGCGGGTGGTGCGGCCGGTATAGAGGACGTCATCTACCAGGATGACGCTCTTGTTTCCGATCTCAACTCCCAGCGGCGTAGTCTTCTGGATCACCGGACTCGCTCCCACGGTAGAGAGATCGTCGCGATACAGCGTGATATCGAGTGTCCCGCAGAGCACGGACTTTTTTTCAATCTGGGTAATGAGTTTGGCAAGGCGCTCGGCCAGCGGAACGCCGCGGCGTTTCACTCCGACCAGCACGAGGTCTTCAACGCCATTGTTTTTTTCCACGATCTGATGCGCGAGGCGGACAAGGGTGCGCTCCACTTCGGAGGCTGACATAATACGCCCTTTTTCACGCAGGTTAGGCAGGCGGGTTGCGGTTTCTGCTTTCATGGGTCTCAACGAATCATAGCTGATAAACCCCGCGCACGTCATCCCCGAATATAGAAATCAGGGAGCTTCAGGCCCCGCCAGAAGCTTTCTGAGCGTGGCCCTGTGCTTTTCTTTTTTACTCCGTTTTTTGTTCTCCTGCCGCTGCACCGGGGGAGGGCTCCCCAGCACCGCCCGTGCCGCCGACTTGACTGCCGTAGTGGCCGTGAATTTACCGAGCTTTTTCTTCTTAGGCATGTCTTCCAGTTTAACTACAAAGATTACCTTCCCTGTACCAAAACCAAATTCCCTGGTTGCCCAATCGCTCTGTGGTTTATAGTTACGGAATGGACGAGCGGGATTTTTTTGACGAGAAGGAATCGAGGAAGCCTCACACCCTCGTCTGCCCTCATTGTCGCCAGTCGGGCGAGTACGAATTAGCATGGCTGGTACGCACCAAGAAAAGACAGCTTCCCGGCCGGGCCGACGAGCGCGATCGCGCTAAATTCGCCAAGGCGCAATCGTATATGGTGCGCCGCGATGACATGGTGGCCTGCAAGAATGTGCGCTGCCGCAAGCGGTTTGAGGTCGCCGGAATCCAGTCAGTCGCGTTTTTGGACTAAGCCCCGCCGACTTTGCCCCAGCCTCCGCCACCTGGAGATTCGATTCTCACTTTCGTTCCCTTGTTCAATCGCACGCTGGTTTTACCCGGAAGGGCCTCTTTTCGCCCGTCCTTATAGATGACCTCGGTCCGTCCGGCATCGCCATCGGCCCCGCCCTGCAAGCCATATGGACCGCGAGTGCGGCGATCAGCCAGCAGCGTGACTTCGCAATCAGCCAGCAGTTCGACCTCGCGCACAATCCCCTCTCCACCCTGGAACTTTCCCCTTCCGCCGCTTCCCTTCCGCAGCGAATACGCCGTCACGCGCAGCGGATACGCATACTCAAGAGCCTCCGCCGGAGTATTGAGCGAATTCGTCATGTGCGTATGGACGCCGCTCACTCCATCGCGGTCAGGGCGCGCGCCCATTCCACCGGCAATGGTTTCGTAGTAGGCAAAGGACTCGCCGGTACGCTCGTCCACGCCGCCGATAGTCAGATTGTTCATGGTGCCGGAAGAGCCGGCGGGCACGCGGTCCGGCAGCGCCTGGGCGAGAGCGCGCAGCAGCGTATCCACGATTCGCTGGGAAGTCTCCACGTTGCCCCCGGCCACGGCCGCCGGTGGCCGGGCATTCACCACGGTGCCGCTGGGCGCAATCATGCGAATGGGGCGCATCAGGCCCGCGGCCGCCGGCACATCCTCGGCCAGCAGGCAACGGAATACATAGAAACAGGCCGAGTACGCAATTGCATCCACGGCATTGATGCTGCCGGCCACCTGGGGCGAGCTGCCGGTGAAATCAACCGTGACCAGCGGCTTGCCTGCGGGGGCAGACTGGAATGTAAGCGCCGCGGCAATGCGTACCGGACCGGAACCGGCGCCATCGTCATCCAGAAAGTCCTCGGCCTCATAGCGGCCATGCGGAGTTTTTCGCAAAAAGGCTTGCATCAGGTCCTCGGAATAATCCTGCAGTTCTTTCATCACGCGCTGTACCCGTGCCATGCCGTACCGCTCCGCAATGTCGCGCAGGCGAGTCGCGCCGGTGTGGCAGGAGGCGATCTGAGCATTCAGATCGCCTTCACGCTCCTGCGGCGTGCGTACATTAGCCAGCAAGAGCCGCAAAACGTCCTGCTGCAGGCGTCCGCCGGCAATGAGCTTAATGGGCGGAATACGCACGCCTTCCTGATAAATCTCCCGGCAAATTCCCATCGAACCGGCATACATTCCACCAACGTCGGCATGATGAGCGCGGGATGCCACATAAAAGCTGGGCTTGGCCCCTTTCTTTTCCTTGAGAAAAACCGGCGCCACCAGCGTGATGTCCGGCAGGTGCGTTCCGCCGCAAAAAGGATCGTTGAGAATGGCCACATCGCCCGGCCCCAGCTGTAATTTATCCACCGCAGCCCGTACTGACATGGGCATTGATCCCAGATGCACCGGCATGTGATCGCCCATGGCCACGACTTCCCCTTCGGAATCAAAAACGGCGCAGGAATAGTCGCGCCGCTCTTTGATATTGGGAGAAAAAGAGGTCCGCCGCAGCGCGGCGCCCATCTCCTCGGCAATGGAATGAAACAGGCTTTTAAATATCTCCAGCTCTACCGGATCACGCATCCGATGATTGTAGCCGGAGGAACAGATTTCAGATCAAGGTTCTCTGAGGGAATAATTGCAGTGAGAATGGCTTTCAAGAGTTGACAAGGCCAGGCGCTATTTCCTGCTCTCTTCGCCATAACTCAGGTTCAGCGATACGCCCGAGCCTTCCTGAAGTTTGCCGGACAAACCGCCTTCCATCGCATCGGGGTCGCCGCCTGCCATTTCAATTTTGCGCCGCTGCACGTCGCGCAGCGCTTTCAGGATGGCGGCTTCTGCTTCCACATATTGCTCTTCGCTGATCTCGCCGCTGTCCAATTGGACCTGCAGCATAAGAAGCTGCTCTTTCAGCGGAGCATCGTCGGTCCACTCCTCTTCCGCCATTTTCAGGATAGTCCGCATGATAAAGCTGAACCCGGCAAATGGCGAAAGCAGTATGTCGTCGATGAAAAGCATGGAATGTCCTAACTTTGCCCGCCCCGCTCCAGCTTCAGGCGGATATTCACAAAGTTGTAGGGCGGCCACGGGCCGGTGTATTTGAAGTTAAGCCGGTCGCCGAACTTCTGGGCCACGCGATTCACCGCCGCATCAAATTCTGCCTCACGCTGCTTGTGGATCAGAAACGCGGCATTCATGATCATCTTGTCGCCAATCGGCTTGTTGTCGCGCGAAGCCACACAGACGCTGCGCAGGCCATCGTAAATCTCGCGCACATAGCTGGCGGCCAGTTCGGCCAGGGCTTTATCAATCATGCGGCCAAGCTGCATACGGGCAAAATACGTGGACTGCAGGTGCTTGCGTGTAAGCTCCTGATGAAAGCGGTGGATCTCTTCATGGCCGCGCTGCAGCTCTTCAATAATGCGGTCGCGGTCCCAGGTGACCTTGAGTCCGAACTCGAGCTTGCCCATCATCTGCTTGAGCACGTCCTTGAGCGAGGCATAAATGCTCTTCAGCACTTCGCGGATATCGTCATCGGTGCGGAACACTGTGCCAAAGCTCATGGGAATAATCGTGTAATTCTTCATCACCGATTCGATCACGTGCTCGTGGGCCAGCGCGTTATCGCGCGTGGGATCGAAGATGAACACGGGCGTGCGGCTGACCACCGCGGCAATGTCGCCGTAATGCACGGTATAAACATCTTCCGTGCCGCTGCCAATGCTGCTCTTGCCGAACATCACCGGGGCACGCGATTCGATCACGCCGTACACATAGCGGCCTTCCTGCTGCTGCAGACGCCCCGCGGGTTCAGCCTTTTCCAGTCCTGGAGACGGGGCGGCCTCCAGCACCGCTATGGCGCTGCCCCCGGACGTTTTTCGCAGAGACGCTTTTTTCAATGCTTTTTTCGTAGGGCTCATTGTTTCTCCTCAGCATACCTGCGGTTGTGGCAAGAAATTCCGAAATTTCAATCGGCTTGAACATAACGCCGATGTTCTGGCTGGCTGCTTCTTCCGTGGTCTCACGGGTCGCATAGCCAGTCAGCAGCGCCGCAGGGAGGTCCGGATCGAGCTTCCTGGCCGTCGAGATCACCTCAAAACCCGTGTGTTGCTCTTCGAGCGAATAATCGCACAGCAGCACATCGAATTTTTGCTGGTTCACGGCGTCAATCGCGTCCGCGGACGTACCGCACGCAACTACATCATACCCTTCCTGTTCCAGGATGAGCTGGTAGGTGACCAGCACGGAAGGCTCGTCATCCACCACCAAAATTCGGTATTTCCCGGGCTCCGTCACAATTTAACAACAGGCAGGTCGATCTTGAAAACGGTGCCTCTCCCCATCCTGCTCCTTACCGTCAGCTTGCCGGCATGGTTCTGGATGATCCCTTTTACGATCCAAAGCCCCAGCCCGGTGCCTTTTTCACCTTTGGTGGTCACAAAAGGCTCGAAGATGGCATGGATCATCTCCGGAGCTATGCCGCTGCCGGTATCGCCAATCAGAACGCGCACCACTCCGTGCAAATCGTCCTCATTCGAAATATGACGGGTGCGAATGCGCAACTTGCCGCCCAGGGCCATAGCGTCCCTGGCATTGATGACCAGGTTCGAAAGCACCTGGCGGATTTGATCTGCGGCAATCACCGCATCCGGCAGAACGCCAAATTCGGTTTCCACCTCGACGTTGGCCCGCTGGAGCTGGCGGTTCAGCAGCAGCAGCGTATCTTCGATGATCGTGTTGACGTTGACCGGCTTTACCTGCTCCGTGTTGCGGTACAGGCCCAGCATCTGGCGAACAATGCGGGCCACGCGCTCGGTTTCCGTCTTCAGAATGTTATAAATCGGCGCCGAACTCTCCGGCACGACTCCAGCCATAAGATAAATGGCGTTTTTAATGGCTTCCATGGGGTTATTCACCTCATGGGCTATAGTGGCGGCAAGCCGTCCGGTGGCGGCAAACTTTTCAATCTCCAGCATGCGGCGCTCAACCTTGAGCTGCTCCACCTTGCGCACCGCGGTAAGATCGCGCAGCACGGAGACCGTGAACGATACCTGACCGCGCTCGTTGAAGATCTTTCCTGAGCGCGCGTCGTATTCGATTTCCTGTTTCAGCGCCGGATTGTACAGCTTCATGGGCGCGGTTTCGCGCTCGGCAAATGAGTTTGTAAACGAGAAAATGTACGTGGAAAGCTGCGTCTGGTTCTTGATCTGCATGGCATCGCGCGTGCCCTCGGACGAAGTGCCGAAAAGCTCCTGGGCCAGCGGGTCCACCAGCACGATCCGGGCTTCACTGTCGCATACCACAATGGGATCGCCCACGTTCTCAATGATCAGGTTGAGGCGGTCGCGGTCCTGGCGGACAATTTCTTCGGCCTCGCGCAGTTTGTCATAGTTCGCGCGCAGCTCCTGGTCGGCCCGGCGGAGATCGGTCACGTCGCGCATTACGGTCACGGTGCCGATCTGGATTCCATCCAGCCCGTACGTGGGAGCGGAGACGGCTTCAAACAGCATCTCCTCGCCTTCAATAGCGTCCACCAGTGTGAGATCGCGGTGCGCGTCCGAGCCGGAAACCAGCATGGAGGAGAGCGCGGCGGAAAACAGCAGGTTATTGAACTCCACGGCGCGGACCAGGCCTTCCGTCATTTCGTCGGGGACCTTGAAGAAGCGCTCCGCCGCCTTGTTCTGCATGATCACGCGATGCTGGGTGTCGGTAAGAATCACCGGATCGGCCATGCTTTGCATGACCGTGCCCATTTGCGCGATGGTGATTTCCATGTCGCGCATGCGGTTGTAATAGTGCTCCACCTTGAACAGCCGCGAAAGATACCGGTTGGCCAGCTCGATCAGTTCAGCCAGCTCGGCCAGGTTCTGCTCCGTGGTCTGCCGAGGCAGCTCGACCACTACCGCTGCGGCATAGGCCCGCATTTCGCAGGTGGAACACACCTGGTCTTCCAGACGCACGCGCTTCTCCCGCCGGAAATTCTGTACCGCAAGACAACTGGCGGTGCGGACCCGGTCGGCTTCCCAGCAAACGTTACGGTTGGAGTAAAGAATTGGATGGATATAGATCGGCTGGTTATGCAGCGTGGTTTTCTGCAATACAGCCGGGCGCGTGGTGTTCAGCACTCCAACTACGGGATGTTCGGACATCCACAGCGCGGTGCTGAATTTTTCCAGCTGCTGCCGCGGCCACTTGATGGCGGCAGCGGGCATAACGTCGCCGGAATCGAAGTTAACATCCACCGCAAGGGCGCGGGAATACCCCAGGGCAATGATCTCTTCCAGCAGCAGAGGAAAGATTTCTTCGGAACGCTCTGCCTCAAGCAGCCGCAGTACCGCGGGGCGGCGCTGGGTGGAAAGGCGGCGCCCACTCACTCGCTCAGGCTGGATCCGTACTTCGGCCGTAGCCATAGATTTCCCCCGGTTTTTCACACAATCCGGGTATTACCGCCGCCGGCGGGGCGCGGGGCGCCCGGCAGGCCTGCGAACCGGCTCAATTGCTCCCGATGGCGGTTCTTCTCCCTCTTCTCCTTCACCCAGAGCCGGCCTGGACACCAGTCCGGTAAGACCAACAGCATCGGCATACTTGAGATAAGTATCAATGGAAGCGACCACTACGCGGGCTTCGACGGTGATAAGGTCGATACCTACCAGTGAGATGCGTACCCACGCATCTATGACCATTCCCTTATCAAGGATGCGATCCAGAACATCAATTAGGCTTGACCCGCCGGATACGCGTTCTACGGCCATGAGAAGGCCTCCTTCATGAAATTACTATTTTTTTTCCGTGCGCTTGCGGCGCTCGGCCTGCCTGCTTCTTGTACGAGCTTCCGCCTCTGGCCCGGGACGCGGCAACTGACTCCGGTGCGCAGAAAGTTCAGGCGTGGGTGCTGTAAGGTTGGGATCGTACTTCCACCAGTTCAGGCCGATCTGTTCTGCCTTGTCCACGGAGCAGACCAGCAGGCGTATGCGAATCGTGAGTAACTCCACGTTCGCCAGAGAGATGCGAATGTCGCCGGCAATCACCAGGCCTTTGTCGAGCACCCGGTCGAGGATGTCAACAAGATTAGTGGTTCCGGAAACAGTAGGAACTCGTTCCATTGTTTATCTCAGGGAACTGATAGAAAAGGGCAAATCTGCGGACACAAAATATAATCCACGTTTCCGCATCCTAACCAGTGCCTCGTACAACTGTCAACTCCGCACACACAAATTCGTCTCAATTTTTCGGAAGCCTTGGGGGAGGGGCTTTATATTTGAACTCTTTGAGATGCCCGCGGCAGCTCTCCTGGTTGGCTTTAAAAGCCTATAGCAGTTATTTGTCCATCAAATGGCCCAGAGGCCCGAGCTCCAGATTCAGGTCTTCCGGTTTTAGTCCGAATGATGCGGCCAGTTCATGAATCTTCGCTTCCAGTTTCATCAGGGCCTGTCCCATCTCTTCGACTTTTTCATCACTCAGGGCTCCACCCTCCATGCGCCGGATGGCCTGCCGCTCCAGCAAACGCCGTAGTAGCTCAATCAGGCTGAGCACCAGCCTCGCCAGCCCCTGCTCCACATTTTCCGGCGTGCAATCAATCCGGTCCAGGGTACCCTCGCCAACTTTCTTCAGCTCCTGATTCAACTCGGAAACTGCAGCGGCAATCTCTTCCGGCGTCACTTTTCGCAAAGCGCTCACATTGCCTCCGCAATCTTTGGGGCTTTGACTTGTGCGCTTAAAAATTCCGCCGTCGGCCAGGGGCCGCTTAGCCGTCGCGCCAGTCCCTCGGAAACCGGTACGTCGCCCGCAATGGACGCAAATTCCTGCTCCCTGCCCCGCTCCACCAAAGCAAAAATGCGCACGCCCTGCTTCACTTCTCGCACTCGAATCTCCGCACTGGTTCCAGCCAGCGCGGTTTTTACCCTCTCTGTGTAATCCTCCAGCCTGTGCAGCAACTCTGCCTTGTGCTGCAGGTAACGCAGACCGGAAACAGTATCGGTCACGAATTCGGGCCGGGCCACGTACGCCACGCACTCCATCTGCACAAAGGCGCGCAGGCGTTCCAGATCGGCGGCAAAATCACTGCCATGCTGCGCGAGAAAACTGCTCAGGGATTCGCGGTCCTCAAAAACCGAGAGCAACCGGAAGGGCGCCACCGCTCGCTGCCGGAACACGTGGCTGATCACCTCGTGAAACTCCACCGCATGGCGCTGCATCGACGAGGAAGCAAAGGGCCATTCCACCTGCGACCACAACAAAGCCAGCGCTCCGCTGGTCATTACTTCAACCGGTGCGGCATTCACTCCCACCGCAGGCAGGGAAACACCCTCTTCCTGCAGTAACCCACAATAAGCCAGGACTTTGTTCACCGTTTCGGCCTTTTTGGTTCGGCATTCAGGCTGCGCAGCGCGGTCTCCACCGATGTAAGCACTACATTCAGTCCCAGATAGACCAGGTCCACTCCCGCCACCGAGATCACCAGGGAACCCTGCACCACCACGCCCGCGTTCAGCACATGGTCGAGAATATCGAGGATCGACACGTCTTCCTGCGACGCGCCGCCAATCTCCACGGTTTCAAAATCATTCGGCATCAGAGACAAACGAATATGGCGGCCACGGGCCATTCACTTCAATGCGGCGCGCCCCTTCCCATCGTTGCACAAATTTCTGCAAAAGCTGGTCCCACTGCTTGCGCCGGGTGCGGGGCAGCAAAAAAGTGGCCTGCCACAGGAGGTCCGGCTGCCCCCCGCTCACCTTGCCCGTAGGGGCGGATGCGCGCGCCACCCTCGCCAGTTGCGTGGCCAGCTGTTGCAGCTCGGCATCGCTCCGCTCCGGCCGTTTCTTCAACCGGGCCGCCTTTTGCCGCAGATAGTCACTGCCCGACTTCACCTCCGCCACCGCTGCCGGCACAGGTTGCCGCTCCGCAAATACTTTTACACCCCATTCGTCGGCCGCGGTGATCTTTTTAAAGACTTTTCCGAGCGCCGTCTTCCTCTCCTGTATGTTCCGCAGGAGCGCGGCTTCCCCGGAAAAAACCGTGCCAAACCGCGCGGGAACCACCTCAGTCGCCGCCGCAATCTCGCCCACTACCTCCTGATGCCGCACGCTGTGCAGCGCCAGCCATTCCAGATTCTCTAGGTTACGGCTCAAAGCATCGGCAAAGGCGGCTGCGTCCACCACGGAAACCCAGCAAATAAAGCCATCGGCGATGACCGGCAACACCGGATGAATCCCATCCACACCGGCGCTTTGCAGGGGACCGAGCGTGCTGCGTGCGGAAGGGCCGCGTGCCGACGTACCAGATGCCGATGTGCCAGATGAAAGCCGCGAAACTCCGTACAGATAAAGCGCCTTGCCAGGCGCTGTTACTGGTTCCGGGTTGCGTGAGGGAAGGGCCATTTTCGGGCCAAAAGGCCCAGTCTTTGCAGGTTCCTGCGGCACATGAAAACCGGTGCTCCGATGCAAACCTGCCTCGCATCTGTTCAATTCTCCCACAAGCTGCGCTTCCACGCGTCCCTGGATCGGTTCTTATACGATTCGCCACAACTCCCCGGTGAACTTGCGCAAATCCGCCGCGCCCGCGATCTCATGGGAAAACTCAGGCGCCACATACACGGAATAACGCGGATATTTCTCCCGCAGGACTGTTAGGGTTGCCTGCTGCCATTGCCGTCCCCGCTGGCACCGGCGGCAGCCGCTTTCCTCCATGAGCACGCGATTGACGAACAGCGAGTCCACCGTAATGCCCACTTCCTCTATCGCTTTGAGGAGCCGCTCCGTTTGCCGGTCGGGAACCACTTCCGGCAGCATCACGGCCCACAAGCGACTGCGCCTGGCATCTTTCATGATCTCAAGCAGCCGCCGCACCTGCTGCCCCAGCGTGGCCAGCTCCACCGCAATGTCCTGGGCGAGGGCCAGTGTACGGTGGGCAGCAAGGCTTTTCAACAACAGACGTAACCACAGCAGCATACGCTCCGGCATATGCAGCAGCTCCAGCGCGTGTCCGGTGGGCGCCATGTCAATAAAAACCAGCCCAGGCGCGAGCTGGTTGCTTTCTTCGACCAGCTCAAGAATGCGAAAAATGGCAAAGATTTCATCCACTCCTGGCGGCACAATATCCACCAGCGCGGAAAAAACCTGTTTTTCAAAGGTGAGATCCACATGCAGGCCGTCTTGCTCCATGGACATCTCCGCATTCAGCTTCTTCTTCACCCGCAAGGCCCAGCGGCGAAACTCTCCTGCCGAATCCAGTTCCATGGCGTGAAATTGTGCGTCATTCAAAACGGAGACGCGCTGGCTGCCAATGCTCTTTTGAAAAACATCATCGAGCGAGGGAGCGGGATCAGTCGAGCAGACGGTTACGGAAATATTCTGGCTCTGCCGCGCGTGAAAGGCCAGGGCAGCCGTTATGGTAGTCTTGCCCACTCCGCCCTTGCCCGCAGTGAAAGAAAGCTGAGTGCTGGTCTGCGGCCAGGCGGTTTTCTCAAACTTAAGGGCCCTGGCGGTCGGTTTCGGCGCGTTCTTCTCAAGCTTTGTTTTTCGCCTGGTAAACACAGCATTGCCGAAGCTCCTGAGATGCTGAATTCCCAGCATGGGGTTACCAGGGTCAGGGCCGGTCAATACCGTGGTTCGCGGGAAAAGTCGTTTCAGAAACTCCATAGCCACATGCGCCGTCTGCGCCCGGCTGCGGCAGTAAGGGCAGCGTCCGGGGAGTGCCACCACGCGATTGAGCACCACCCTTGCCAACTTCATCTCCGGTGCAGACTCACGAAGCGAAGCCACCGATCGCTCCGCCTCATTCAGGGAAAACGTCTCCGGCGTGGTCACCAGACAAATCTCTGCCTGTTCGGCGGAAAAGGCCGCACGCAGCTGCTCCATCACGGACTTCCAGCGCTCCAGAAAACCATGCTGCGGCCTTTTTACCCTTCCGCCAAAGTGCCGCGCCAGCACCTCATCGCGGCTGGCCGCCACTTCCAGGAAGTCCAGAAAGCGCTGAAAGTGCCCCGGTAATTCAAACAGCCGGAGCGTGTGACCGAAGGGCGCGGTATCCACCACAATATGCTCGTACTTGCCGGACTCCAGCATCTTCTGCAGCGCCAGCAATCCAGCGACTTCAGCCATGCCCGGCAGCGTGGTATCGAGCAGCGGCGCAATTTCTTCCCGGGAGAAGAAAGTCCCTGTCTCCACGATATTCAGAATGTCGTCACGATTCCCGGCCAGAAATTTCGCGAACTCCCGCGCGGCATCAATCTGCCAGGCAAAAATTTTTCCTGAAGCCGAAGCCAGCCGTTTAGGCTCGGACGCCAGGCTGGTCTGAAGCATGTCCGCCAGAGAGTGTGCCGGATCGGTGGACATCAGCAGCACCGGCTTCCGCGGGCTTCCGGCCGCAAGGTGCAGCGCCAGCGCGCAGGAAACTGTCGTCTTCCCCACTCCGCCCTTGCCCACAACGAACGTCAGTCTGGCCACGGAATGATTGTAAAAGACTCACCTGCATAAGGGCATAATTTGAGAGATGTGGCGATGAGAACAATTATGCCGATCTGGTGCCTGTGGTTTTATTGTCGCGCTGCAATTCTCGTATCTTTTGCAGGTGTTCGGCTGGAAAGTCACGCTTTAGCACCAAATGAAAATGTGTATCGTCGAGATAGAAAATAAAAGCTCTTCCGCTCTCATGAAAGTCCCTGAACAAACTCCATCCCTTGAAGTATCGAGAGTCGCATCTCACGATTTGCACACCATGGTCAGAAAATTCATATGCCTGAGGAGCACGAAAAAACCGGGGAACAATGAAGTAGTTAAGAGCCGGATACCAGACCTGCGCAGAGAGCACCAAAATAATGGCATAGGATGCCAGCCCCCATCCCCAGAGAACGCCAGCCCTGTCCTGCCCGCCAAACAGTTTCATGCCGAGCCATGCCAGAACACAAAATCCCGCAAGATTAGCGGATGCAGGCAAATACCACAATTTTCGCCACAACATCCCATTCCATACCGCAATGTAGTCCCAGACACTAATTCTGAAAGTGTCGCTAATACCACGCCCAAATGCCAGGTTGCGAAGAGAATTCAAAGTTGGTTCATCCAGCACTCGTTTGGGAATCAAAGTCAGATTTTGACCATAAAGGCCAATGACGCTTTTTCGCTCGAAGGCAAGCTTAAGAGCTGGCCAGGGAATCTCGTGTTTACCAGCATCGTTTTCGTGTATCCATTTCTCCCGGTCAAAGGAAAACAACTGCCTGCCGGCATACGAGTGCTCATATTGGCTGCGCTTCTCGGCAAGGGCCATCTTTCGGGCCTTGTTATCGTTAACCTTAACCTGCACAGTCGCCATAATCGTCAGGAGAAGTGGAGCGCCCAAAAACATCGCGCTCAAAATGGGTTCGTCGGGCAACAGGGCCGTTAGTGTGGCGCCATACCCCAGCAGCGGCATTGCAACCAATACAGTCACTACAATGTAAAGAATCTCAGTTCGGCGCACGTCCTGTTCATATTGCTCAGCAAATTCCTCCCACGTCAGGTTGTAGCTGGCATTCATACGCGACATTTTAGCAACAAAATAAGAACGTGGGTAGTGTCCTAATTTAAAATCCATCGTCTAAGCCTCGATTGTGGCATTGAGAGTTTTTCGTATCCATTCAGACATGGTTTGGTCAGTCGCGCTGGCAGCCGACTCAAAATCCTTTAATTCTTTAGGTGTTATGCGGACGCGCAGCATTACTTCCCTGGCATTTCCCTTGGGAAGCGTTGGCCGTCCGACCTTCTTAGGCTTAGGCGCTGACATTGCTTCTAAACTCCTGAATGATGAATGCTCTTACGGCTTTTACTGGAGACAGGGCAGGGTCAACATGGAGCACCGTAACATGCTTTTTAGGTTTGTCCGGGTTGCCTGTATCGTGCATCCACGCATAGACGCGATCTGTTAGCGGGTGCCCCTCAATATGGAAAACTTCCACAATTCCGTCCCACACTGTCTGACCCTGAAATACTTCTTTGACTGGCACGCTTTCGCTGTGCGTGGCCTTCACGCCATGCAGCTTGTGAATCACGTCCCTTAATTCGTCGATATGGCTCATGCCGCCGCCTCTACTAAGTTCCCAACACTCCAAAAGCTGTTCTCAACGCCAGCGGCCATTGCCGGAGTGCAGCGGAGCGTGTTGTGACGCTTCACGAAGTTGTAATAGGCAAAATGCATGGCCACGGCGGCCTCAAAGTTTTCCCGCTTCTTGCTGAAGGCCAGCGTGAGGCGCGTCAGCCGGCGCATGTGCAGCCGCGTGGTCGCATTCAGACGCTCAATGTAGCTGGTGGAAATCAGCCGCTCATCCGGATTGCCCACGATGACCTTCTTTTCAGAGGAAACAAAATCAGGCGCGCTGTATCGGCGATTATTGCTAACTTCCTCATGTCCGTAGGTCTTGATGATTTGCGCGTAATCCACGTTGCCGCCGAAAGCCGCTTCCATCGCAGGGACGTAAGCCGTAAGGCCATCGGTGGATATTTGCACGCGGTAGGACATGCGGTCCGCCACGTCTTGAACAAAGGCTTTTGCAGTTGCTGCGCTGCGCTCGCCCACTTTGAAAGCAGGAACCAGCTTTGTTTCGGCATCAATCGCGCAGAACGTCCAAACGCTGCCAACCTGGGAAGTTTCGTCTATCCGGACGTTACGGTCTTTCTTGCCGACAAAACCCCAAATTTCATCCATTTCCAGACGGCGGCAAGGCAGGTTACGCATCTTGTCATCCATGATAGCCGCGCAGCCCTTGCCTACTTTAACTCCCAGCCGCATAATCGTATCCCGATGAACACCTGTCATGCGCTCAATGGAGCGTATGCTGGAGCCTTCAGCCAATGCGCTGATTACCGTGATTTGCTTGTCGGTGTTGAGTGCGTTTGCCATATATATTACTGTACCCCATTTATTATTGCGTGTCAAGTATTTTTGGGGTACACTTTGTTCCTTATGAAACTTATAATAGCTGTGCTCTTGTCCATCATGCAGGCAGCGCCACCAGTCCCAGGGAAGACATCCAATGCAGATGCACGCAGAGCTGCAAATATTGGTTACTACGCACATAAACAGACAAAAATATCCCGCACCCCGTCTCCCATCGAAGATGAGCATAGCCGCAAAAAAGGCCATGACTCCACTGGCCAAATACCCAATAACAATGAAGAACAAACCATAATCATCACCCAACCGCCCGCCGTGCCTATAGACTCCGTATGGTGGAACAGGCTCTATGTAATTTTTACCGGTTCCCTGGTGATAATTGGCGCTGCTGGCATATTTTATGCCTGTAGAACCCTCAAGACCATAAATAAACAATCCAAGTTGATGTACGGGCAGATTAAACAGATGGAAACACAGGCTAATATCATGACGGGGCACTTGAAAACTTATATCAATGCCGAACGATCTTGGGTAATGGTGGATATCGAATGGCAAAAAGGCACTAATATATCTCACATCACCACGAATGATGGGCCCGACAGCATAACTGCTCACATCGAGTATATTTGCAGGAATGTAGGCAATTCGTTCGCCAAAATTACAGAGAAGATATATGTTTTCCAATTCATGCAGTCCACTCCCGAATATCCAGATTTTACTGACATTCTCCCTATTCAACATGCCTGTGAATATGTACCTCGTTCGGGGCTTGCCGAGGCCCACCATTTTAGAATAGACGCTCCCGGTGTGCGCACCAAAACTAATATGCTCATGCTCTATGGGCGTGTTAAGTATGCGGATGTCTACGGGGAGTATGAAACCAGTTTCGGCTATCAAGTAACGGGAATGGGCAATCTTGAGAGACTGCCCGGAAAGGGAATCTACTCCAAATATAACGAACATACTTAGCGCTAAAATCCAAATTAGGACACTACCAGAACGTGGGTTTGAGTCGAGCTCCGGTAAGGTCCTATGCCTTGCCCAGCTGAAACTCCGCGACCAGCGGCAGATGGTCAGACGCCATCAGCGCCATGGAACTGCGGTGCAGGCTGAATTTTTCCAGAAATAATTCGCGATCGAAATACATGTGATCGAGATGCATGAGGGGCAGCACACCAGGATAAGTTCGCTTCCGCTTGAGATGGAGCATGATGTCCACGCTCTCAAACTCTTCCTGCATAACGCGGGAGACCAGGCCCCGTGTCCATTCGTTAAAGTCGCCCAGCACCAGGCGCGGATAGCGGAGTTCCGGCGAAAGCAGGACGTCGCGGCTCATAAGCAGCCTGGCCTGTTTACGCCGCTCAAGATATCCGGTGCCCAGGTGGACGTTGAACACATGCACCAGCTTTCCGGGCGCAATCTCCAGGTCACAGCGGATACAGCCGCGCGGCTCCCGGCGCGACGCCGTGAGGTCATAGACATGCGCCTCGCGAATGGGAAAGCGGCTTAACACCACGTTGCCGTAGGCGGCTCCGCGCAGCTTGCGAGTCTCTCCCATACGGAAGAGCAGGCCCACGGAGTCAGCCAGATAGTGTGCCTGATTTTGCTCTTTCCTGGTTCCGGTGTGGCTGACGATTTCCTGAAGCGCAACAATGTCTGCGTCCAGCTCTTGCAGCACCTCGGCGACGCGTGCCGGACGGATGCGGCCATCCATACCACGACACTTGTGTGTGTTATAGGTCGCCACCCGAATGTGGGAGACTTCACGCATTTCCGTCTCAATTAGAATATAAATGTGCCCGCTCTTGCTAAACATCGCCTCATGAAGAAACTGGCCAGCCCAAAATTACAGGTGCTTGAGGCCAGCAATTTGAAGAAACTGCTTTGGCTTGTCCACGGGTTCAGCACCCGCCCCAATGGATTGAGCACGTGCTATGGCAGCAGGACCCTGAATCTGGGATTCACCAAAGATGATTTGCCGGAACGCGTAGAGCGAAACCGCAGCCGTCTGCTGCTGGCCCTGGATGCCGTGAATGGAAAAAAATCCTGGCCGCTGATCACCTTGCGCCAGGTCCACTCGGACCTGATCCACGTGGTCCGATCACAGCCTGACCAGCCGCTGGCGGGCGACGGCATGATTACCAATCTCCCCAATATCGCTCTGGCCATACAAACCGCGGACTGCTTCCCCATTCTGCTCGTGGACCCAAAGCACAAAGCCGTGGGCGCCTTCCATGCCGGATGGCGTGGGACGCTCAAGCGGATCGTGGAAAAGGGACTTGGCCTGATGCGGCGCGAATACGGCACGCTGTCGCGGGACGTCTATGCCGCCATTGGCCCCGGCATTGGAAAATGCTGTTATGAAGTGAGTGAAGAATTAAAAGAACAGTTTGACTCCCAGTTTGCGTACAGTAACGAACTGTTTCACGAAGTGCAGGAGTCAGACGCCGTGCGGGAAAAGTATCCCATGCTGTTCCTGAATAAGCGCGCGCCGGGCCATGGCGACATGGTCATCAAATCATTTTTGGATCTGCAGGAAGCCAACCGCAGGCAGTTGATGACGGCGGGCGTTCCGGAAAAGCAAATTACGGCTCTTGACGAATGTACTTCCTGCCATCCGAAAAGATTTTTTTCGCACCGATCTGAAAAGGGCAAGACGGGAAGAATGCTGGCGGTGATTGGCGTCAGAGATTCGGACGCAAACCGCCTCATGAGTAAATGACGCGTAGAGCAGCGGGGCCGTGCTTCGCATACGACCCATGCTCAAAAATATAACCTTCAATTCTGTCGCTGAATGGTCGTTGATCCGTGACTGGGGTCAGTTGCTTTCCGGGGCCGGCGCGGCAGCCGCTGGGGCAGGAGCCGGTACCTGATCGTGATTGATCACGTCCTTTAATTCCTTGCTGGGCTTGAAAAAGGGAATCTTTTTGGCTGGCACCTCAACCCGGGCGCCGGTCTTCGGATTGCGGCCCACGCGGGGCTTGCGCTGACGAGTGCGGAAGCTGCCAAAGCCGCGAATCTCGATCTTGTCCCCGGCGCGAAGCGAGCGCACCACGCTGTCAAAAATCGTTTCCACAATGATCTCGCTGTCCTTGCGGGTGAGTTCGGCCAGACGGGAAACTTCTTCTATTAAATCGGCTTTGGTCATAGCAGTTTTATTCCACTCTAAATAGGGTCTGGCGTCAAGAAAGGAAGGAAGGCAAACGGGTGACATGCCGGTCATCCGGATTGGCGCAGCACTGAAATATGCTCCTGGGCCGGCTGCGACCACAGCCACTGATACTGATCCGGCCTCGCGGCAAGTCCGGCGTCGATGGGATTGGCGAGAATGTAATTGAGCTTGTTCTGGAAGTCACCCAAACGCAGGATTCGATCAAACGATTCCTCATGCCATAATGCTCCTTTTCTGCCCAGAAGTTTATTGACGTAATATGCAGATGCGCCTTTAATGCCTTTCATGATTTGCAACAGAGGAAACGGTTCAAAATTTTCGTTATGCAGTGGTGTAAAAATCATGTGTACGTGGTCAGGCATAACGACAAACACAAACATCTCAACTCTTTTACCATGCTCATGAAGACAATGTTTAAAAACAATGCTTCTGGCCGCAGCAGAGAGGAATATTCCTCTTGTGGAGAATGTTACGAAGTAACTCGCAGAGAATTCCTCAATATGCGGCAGATTTCTTCTGTAATGACGCATTTCGATCAATGAAATCAGATGTGCGCTTGAGAGTCTACACCAAAGTCCAGACGTGTGGAGCACGGGCACTCCTGCCCGTGTGCTGAGTCTTACATCCTGCCATTAGCGCAGGCAAGAGTGCCTGCGCTCCATAAATCATTTAAGCAGGGCAATTTTGCGCCAGTGACGGCCAACATTTAACGTAAAATCCGCAGGCAGAAAAACGGCAATCTGATTCTTAACTACTACACTGCCATTAATTCGAACTGCTCGTTCTTTCAGCTTGCGCATTGCTTCACTATTCGAACTCGCCAACTGCGCGGAAACAATGATTTTATCCAGCCGAAATATCGGCACCCAGGCCCCGGCAGCTATCCTGTTAAATTCAAACAGAGGGTAATATGCATCCGAGTCCGAGGCCTCACTATCTTTCACATACACTTGTGAGCCTGAAATGGCAACAACAGGCACATCCTCCGGTACCTCATCCTTCTGAAACTGCTTTGCCCAGTTCTCTTCTGCCGCCTGCGAGGCCTCCGCAGAATGGAAATCCTGCACAATCCTTCGCGCCAGAGCTTTCTTGAGCACCATGGGATGCTGCTTGCCCGAAGCAGCGTCTGCCTTCATCTGCTCGATTGTGCTGGTGGTCACATCCGTGAGCACTTCGTAGTAGCGCCACATGAGCTGATCGGAGATCGACATCACTTTTCCGTAAATCTCCTGCGGCGGCTCGTTGATTCCGATGTAGTTGCCGTACGACTTCGACATTTTCTGCACGCCATCCGTACCTTCAATGATGGGTGTAGTGAGCACAATCTGCGACGGCTGCCCGTAGTCTTTCTGCAGAACGCGGCCCATAAGCAAATTGAATTTCTGGTCCGTGCCGCCCAGTTCCACGTCCGCCTCGAGTGCCACCGAATCGTATCCCTGGCAGACGGGGTAGAGCAGTTCGTGCAGGGCGATAGGCTTTTCTTCGTTATAGCGTTTGTGGAAATCTTCGCGTTCCAGCATCTGCGAGACGGTAAACTTCGCCGCCAGCCGCACAAAATCCTCGGCGGTAAATTTTGAAAACCAGCGGGAATTGAAATCAACCACCGTTTTTTCCGGATCCAGTATCTTGAAAACCTGCGCTTTATACGTTTCCGCGTTGCGCTCGATGTCCTCACGAGTAAGCGGCGGACGCGTTACCGAACGCCCAGTGGGGTCGCCAATCATTCCCGTAAAGTCGCCGATGAGAAAAATTACGGTGTGGCCCATGTCCTGAAAGTGCTTGAGCTTGCGAATCAGGACGGTGTGGCCCAAATGGAGATCGGGCGCCGTGGGATCAAAGCCGGCCTTCACCCGCAGCGGCTTGCCCGTCTTGTACGAGTTTTCCAGGCGCTCGCGCAGGTCGGACTCGCGAATGATCTCCGCCGCGCCTTTCTTTATGTAAGCAAGTTGCTCTTCAACTGGAGGAAAATTTGGCATCAGCGTCGATTATAGAGAATGGCGGCGTGAATTGTGGCCATTCTAAGTGGGGCTCGCGGATTTGAGTCGGAGTAAACGCGGAATTGCGCTGGAGTGTCGCGGAATTACTCTGGAGTGACATATTCGCTGGCATTTCGCCTTTTTACTGCGCAACAGACGCCTTTACCAGGGAAATGAGGTGCTGTCTGGCGTTAGAACGAGCGGCGTGGCCTTCTGCGACCCTTTGGACGTGCCCAGACACCTCGGCTGATATATCAGACTCACTCATTTTGCCTGTGTCGTAAAACGTATGCCACGATCCAGTGGCTTGATCGCTGCAGCATATTGCCCGGACTGATACTGCACCATCAGCCAGCTCTTTAAACTCAACCGCTTCTGCGGTGTGAGAAACATCGTTGCCGTTTTTATCCTTGATTGTGGCGGTGTGCGTGACATGAGCCATGTTTTCACCTTATTGAAGAGGGCTAAAGTTGTGGGCAATTCGTCCGTTTGAAAGCCTGAAGTGTCGTTCAGTGTCTTTGTCGGTCACAACTTCCAACGTGTAAACCTTGCCTGAGTAATGAACTTCACCAAAAAACATGTTTCGCGCAGGCCCCCACGACACTGGCCCCATCTTCATAATGTGCGAAGGTGTAACCAGCTCACCGTGGTCCATATCCAGCATCTCACCATCGTAATGGCGGCATTTTAGGTGGGCCATACGAGCGCCGTATTCTGTAAGGATTTCGCAGAGTTGAGAAAGTTGATCAAATCGAGTTGGTCCATCAGGTGTATCCACCAGAACATTGCCGGAAAAACACCCACCTCCTCCTCCACCAGAGCCTGATCCTCCGCCACCTGAAGTGGTTGTGATCTTGCCAAAGGATATTCGTCCATCGGCCGCCATCTGCACGTTCTGGTTAGCACTGGCCTGATAAGTCACTGAGCCACCAGCGAATGTTCGATCATCGGTGTACACATACCACGTGCCGTAGCTGCCGGGGTTTACTGATCCGCTGTTGTACGACACCTGTCCAGCTCCGAACTGAACGCTGTTAGACGATACGAGAATGGTTGTCGTAGTTCCGCTCTGTGAGAGCGGATTTGAGCCGGTAAACGCTCCGTTTGCATTGATGGGGTTGTTTTTGAACGTGCTTGCCAGCTGGGAATTGGTGTCCAGAGCATTGATGGCCCTGCGCGTTCCTGCGGCAACTTCAGACCATCTCAATCCGCCGATCTCAACCGTCTGCGTTTCTCCAGGTAAATCGTTCACAAGAAGTTTTATGCGTACAAACGCGGCGCTCTGATTGAATTGAGTGGTTGAGGGGTTACTGCCTCCATTTCCAGTCACCTCGACAGCGAAGTACTGCCATCCATTAGAGGTCGTGGAAGTGGCGATAACCGGCCATCCAGCGAAAAAGCTCGCTGGAGTGTGGTTAACAAAAGAGTGATTGAGGTCATACTCACCAAAACCACAGAAGCAATGAGATGGAGATGCTCCGATTTTGAGCCAAATTTCAAACAGGTATATTTTGCTCTGGTCTATGGGAATGAACTCATTGCTCTCGATCTGGGTGAAATTTGCGTTTGTAAAGAACTCCGAGTTTCCCCTGGGAAGGCCTGAAACATTAACTCGGAACTGTGCTGAGCCTGAAATTACAGTCCAGTTTGCCTGACCAGCGCCAAAGTCGCCATTTCTGACCAGGTTGTCGCTTACAGGAATGAGCCCGATTCCTGCTCGAGATATTGACGCCACAACTCCAAGATCGTCGATGGAAACGTCGGAAAAAGCGGCAGGCAAATACTGCTTGAGTACAAGGTCGATTGTTGGAAAATCTGACTTCTGCGTTGAGCTGCTTGATCCTGAATTATTGGCCGATCCTGACAACTGAGGGATGTTGAGAACAGTCTCTGTGATCTCGTAGTCGCCCTGGTACTCTTCGGAAATGGTCGAATCGATGGTGATAATGTCACCCATCAACTGCGCAGCAAGAGCACTGTTGTGCGAGTCAACGGCAGAGAGAAACGCAGTGATCTTCCCTGTCCATGGTGCGTTGTAAGGAATTGCATCCACTCCGAGGTTGCGAGTCTTGAGAAAGGCAAGAATACGTCCCGCCCGCTCAAATGTGTTATTTCCCATGTCTATGTTGATGGGAAGCCTGCGGAAAATAGCGCTGAGATTCAATCCGCGCTGTCCTATAGCGTTCTGATGTCTCTCGTGATCTACCGTACTTGAACGCTGGGCAAACCTGCTCTCTGCCGTTCCAACAAACCCTTGTCCGCTTGTGGCATTCGGTCCTGTCTGGGAAAAAGTGAACGTGAACGTTGTCGGAACAGAAGCAACGACATATTGTCCTGAAAAACTACCATCAAGGGGGTTTAACAGCTGAACATTGTCATTCACCAGAAAAGGATGCTGTGATGCTGCGCCGGTCAGAAGGTCGACGCATTTCACCGTAACAATATTGCCATTTCGCACAAGTCCGCTGTTTGCCGCAGTGTCGATTCCAACCGTCTGCTGTGGGTTCAGGTCATTAAAACTGGCGATGATTCTGTTGGCGCTCCCGTGCAGGTCGATCTTGTCGAACTTTCCTGTGCCCGGAATGATGTGGTCGGCTGTAAGAATGAATGTGGAGGCTCGTGGCTTATCAGCTCGGATATAAATTTTCCCCGCCGTTTCGTGCACGAACAGCTGGGAAATCACTTCCATTTGCGCAAGGGCCTGTTGCATTTTCACGGTCCGTGGAAAGGCAACCGAAGACTCAAAACGCTTTATCCCTGACGCAATATTGAAGTCGCACCACGCGGCCGAGTCGACCACGGAAGCAAAGTCAATTCGCGCCTTTTCCTGCGCGGTCAAGTCGCCTCCACCAGCCGAAGCAGCAGATGGATCCCACTCAGGCTTAATCATTTTGCGGATGATCAAATCGAGAATCTGCCACGCCCCGTTGGTCGAGAACTGAAATGAAGTTTGGTTCCCATTCACATCGAAAATGCGGACTTTGCAGCATCGGTAGTCGCCAACAACGTCAAGGTTTGCGCTTGGAGCGGCTGGATCGGGAGGAACATTCACCGCGATATATGCCTTGCGAGAGAACGTCAGTCTCCTGTAATTACCCGGAATCAGACTGAAGAAATTGTCCACTCCCTGATCTCCACCGTTCGATGACGGCGCCAGACCTGAGCCAAGAACTCCGTTTATTCCGGGGTGAAAATGAACAAGGCTGGTGTCAGAAACGTTGACCAGCTTGGCATTGATCCACAGATTTTCAATGCCATCCCACATTCCCTCTCCCATAATGAAAAAGGCTACTCGGTTTTTGTTGGCCTGCTCATAAAGAAGAACATTATCTCCACGCACACGGTTGTAACCGTAGGCCAGTGGAAGAGGTATGCCGAGTTGCGCATTTGCGCTGGCTGCCAGCGCGTTATTAGCAGTCGCCATTAGCCAAGCACTCTCCTGAAATGTCCGCCCAAAAATCCTCCTCCAGCTCCACCGTCTCCTCCATCGCCATTTCCTCCTCCGCCCCCACCGCCTAACCCAACAGGCGGCGGATTGAGGTTTGCGTTGGGGACAATGCTGAGAATGCCGTTGAATCTTTCGCTCGCCGTTCGCGTTGCATCGATACAGTCAATGAATCGTTTAGGGCACGTTAGCGCTGATCCTGTTGACCCGCACATCGCGTCTTTGTAACGCCATGTGCAAAGCTCACCAATTACGTCGTCGGCAACGTCGTACTGGGCTGGATCGAAGATCTGCAGCATACGAAATGAGCATTCATCTTCCGATGGACTCTGCTCGGTCAGATACGTGAAGAAGCTATCCAGAACATCATTCAAAAGCGGCATCCACAGCCTCACGATGGCCAGAGCGCCCTCGAATTCATGGTTCTTCAGTGCCAGGGCAACGTCGCGGTCGATTGTGTTTCCCGAAACGTTCTGCATGATCATGTCGGCAGTGTCGCTGGTTAAATCTTTGGTCCTGTGAAACGGCCCAGCCGACTTTATCCAGGGAGAATAAACCTGATTTCCCGCAACGATTACCGCTGGAAAAGTTCCGGCAAAATCAGACCAGAAATAATTGGTTCCATCAGCGGTCTGAACGTCCATCAGCACGTAAGGCATAAAACCGCCTGGTCTTTTCAACTCAAGTTCCATTCCACTGGGGAGAGTTCTGGGCATTAGCGCATTACCTCAATCGCGTCAGCTGAGACCACGAAAGCCGAGCTGGCTGCGTGTTTCGTGTTGGTTGGTGCAATCTTCACCCTGTGAAGTCCGAGTGAAACGTTCTGCTGCGTGAACACGGCCGATGATGCAATGCCTGCTGCGGAGTACAGGTCGACGTTGCCAAGGCTCGTTCCATCGAGAAACAACTGGGCTATACCCATATCCGGACCACGATATGACCACAGGCGGAACCCGTAGCCAAAATAAAGCCACTCGGCCGCGTCTGCAGTATTTGTTCCCACATCGTAATAGGCGAATCCGGCATGGTTCACGGTCAGAGAGGATGGATTGGAAAGCTTCGTCGCAGTGTTGGTGTTGGAAACATACGGGCTTGGCGCACTTCCCCATTCCGTCTGTGCTCCCCACGGATAAAGAGATGTGCTGACATTGTTGAGTCCCACGAATATCTGAACCTGATTCACGCCAGTCCAGTTCGTGGTGTGGGTGTAGGAATACCTCACCCAATTTGTTGTGACGTTGACCGGCAGTGTTTCAAAATCTCCACCTCCACCGCGCGATATACCGATAAACGCAGAGGTTGCCACAGGAGCCTTCAAATATATGCTGAAAGTAAGCGGGTAAAATCCCGGCCTTGCATTGATGGATAAAGGCTGGAAGAGAAACGATCCTCCCGGTCCTGCAGAAGAAAGAGAAAGCGTGGCCGCTGTATTACCGCCATTGGGATCAACCTGTGTGTTGTCCGTTACGGTGAGATTGGCCGAAGTGCTCGACCACACGCCATTGGTGAACTGCTGAGAGAACATGGCGTAGTTCACGTCCTGATGGTCCCATGTTCCAGTGAGCTTAACCAGGTTGTTTCCCAGCGAATCCACCTCATCCATAAATACTGAGTCAACTCCCCAGTTGGCTGGGTACTGAAACATCTTCAGGCCGGGAACCTCGATGAACGAGGCACTGATATTCACCTTGTCGTTTCCGGCGTTCTCGTATTGCGGCTCGTCGTCAAACATTCCCGTGAAATACCGGTTGCGCGAAAGGTCATACAGGGTGAAAAAGTCCTGCTCGTACTGTGCAAACCACTGGCGTAGCTTGCTGTAAGTGGAGTAAAGGCGGTTGTTCCACTGAAGCTGAAACACGTCTCCTCGCGATATCACCCGCCTGGCAAACGTTGCTCCGCTTCTGGCCTGGCTTCGCGCCATGGCGCGAGGCGAAGTGATCTTGATCGGATACTCCGGGTTAAGATCGCTTTGCGCGTTGGGATTCAGAACGTTTTGCTCGCTCATCAGTGCCCCTCCACTCTCAGACGGTTTGTGGCTGACTGGATTTGCTGAGCGCCTCCGGTGCGCAG